>Ga0307944_1000015_pt1 | contig 95021 bp, 87 predicted proteins | sample OrgLakmetagen179_FD_201831 | JGI IMG/M metagenome (GOLD analysis project Ga0307944, IMG submission 201831) | Saline water microbial communities from Organic Lake, Antarctica - #179 | ecosystem: Environmental > Aquatic > Non-marine Saline and Alkaline > Saline | place: Antarctica: Organic Lake... | reverse complement strand
ACTTCGGGCACCTCCACCTCTACACCCTGCATCATCATCGGTGCTGTCACCATGAAAATAATCAGCAATACCAGCATCACATCGATGTATGGCACTACATTGATGTCGGACATGGGTTTGCGGCCACGACGCACCGTTATCATGCCGGCTCTTCCTGTTTGCGCGCGGACTGACTACCCAGAATATGTGCCTGTCGATGCAAAATAGCGGAAAATTCTTCAGCGAAGGTTTCATAACTCCCCACCAGCTTGTCAGCCTGAGCCGAAAAACGGTTATAAGCGATAACCGCTGGTATGGCAGCAAACAGACCCATGGCGGTGGCAATCAGCGCTTCAGAAATGCCGGGCGCAACCGTCGCCAGGGTAACCTGAGGCACAGATGCCAAGCCCCTGAACGAATTCATGATGCCCCACACGGTGCCGAACAAACCGATATAAGGGCTGGTTGAACCGACGGTGGCCAAAAACGGCAAATGATTGTCGAGCTTTTCCATTTCTTTGCTGCACGCGATACGCATGGCGCGCTGACACCCTGACATTATGGCATCTGCATCCGTCATATTTTGCTGGCGTAACCGATTAAATTCTTTGAAGCCCACTCGAAAAATGTGCTCTCCGCCATTATCCTGGTCCGGATTGGCGTTTACCTGCCGATATAACTGCGCCAGATCCATACCGGACCAGAAACGCTCTTCAAACCCGGCAAACCTACGATAGGCTGAGTTCAGTACCTTACGGCGCTCAAAAATGAATACCCAGGTCGCAATAGATGCTGCCAGCAATATCAACATGACCAGCTGTACTAACAGCGATGCTTCGCTGACCAATTCCCAAATTGTTATTTGACTGCCCACACCCAACCCCTCTTACTTGCGTCGGGCGCTAGGCTAAAGAACTTTTCTGAAAAATACTAGCAGCGCCCGAAAAGGCCTAATGGCTTTTCAATCCCTTTGCACAGCTTCGGGACGTTGTTTTGCAATACAGTGTCTTCAGGAACCCTGCAAGTCGAAATGCAGGTAAGCCAGATCGGTAACCATTCGACCCCGGGGGGTGCGAATCAGAAAGCCCTGTTGGATCAGGTAAGGCTCGACCACATCTTCAATGGTGTCCCGCTCTTCACTCAGAGCAGTCGCCAGGCTTTCGACACCGACAGGCCCCCCGGCAAACTTTTCGATCAGCATTAACAGCAGCCTGCGATCCAGATGATCAAACCCGGCTTTGTCTACATTCAGCATGTCGAGCGCCAGATCGGCAATGGTGTGATCGATCGAGCCGTTGTATTTCACTTCGGCGTAATCCCTCACTCGTCGCAACAGGCGATTGGCAATGCGGGGGGTACCCCGCGCACGACCGGCAATTTCCATCGCACCTTGCGGGCTTATTTCAACGCCCAGTTTTCCCGCCGATCGCTCGATGATTTGGGTTAGCTCAGCCACACTGTAAAACTCAAGTCGCTCGACAATGCCGAAGCGGTCCCGCAGTGGGGACGTCAACAGACCGGCTCTGGTGGTTGCACCCACCAGAGTAAAGGGTGGTAAATCCAGCTTGATACTGCGCGCGGCCGGGCCTTCACCGATCATGATATCCAGCTGATAATCTTCCATCGCCGGATACAATACTTCTTCTATATGCGGAGCCAGGCGATGTATTTCATCGATAAACAATACATCACCGGATTCGAGGTTGGTGAGCATGGCTGCCAGGTCGCCTGCTTTTTCCAGCACTGGACCCGATGTTGTTTTAATACTGACACCCATTTCATAGGCAATGATGTATGCCAGCGTCGTTTTGCCTAGCCCTGGCGGACCAAACACCAGAGTGTGATCCAGTGGTTCCTTACGCATTCGGGCGGCACTGATAAAAATATCCATTTTCTCGCGCACCACTGCCTGCCCAATGTATTCGGCCAGACTGGTCGGACGTATAGCCCGATCGAACTGTTCCTCACGCGGACTTTGGGGTTCCGGTGCAATAAAACGGTCAGTTTCTATCATGGCTTAGGGTCCAGTGGGGGCGATAACCCGTTACAACATGTGTTTAAGGGCAGCGCGAATCAGACTTTGCGAATCCATACCCGCTTCATTGACATTGGCTATGGCTTTGGCTGCCTGAACCGGCTTATAGCCCAACGCCACCAGGGCACTCTCCGCATCTTCTTCCGGTCTTGGCACACCAGGCTCAACCTGCCCGACCAGAGGCATTGCCAGTAAACGCTCAGCCCCTCCAAGGTCTTTGATGCGGTCGCGCATTTCAATGATCAGTCGCTCAGCTGTTTTTTTGCCAACGCCTGGAATTTTAACCAGCGTACTGGGATCTTCATCGTGAATGCATTGTATGAAACGGTCAGGCTCCATACCGCTGAGTATCGCCAGCGCCAGCTTGGGACCGACGCCACTGGTTTTTATCAGTGCGCGGAACAGACTCCGTTCTTGCTGACTACCAAAGCCGAACAGCAGATGAGCATCTTCGCGCACGGCCAGATGAGTATGCAGTACGACGGTCTGACCGACGGCCGGGAGCTTGAATGCGGTCGACAACGGCGCCTGAATGTCATAGCCAACTCCGTGCACATCGATCAAGAGATCTGGCGCGCGATTTTCCAGCAATATACCTTGCAGTCGACCGATCATGGTTCCCTCGGATGGTTGTCTTTTCGATAGGCTACGGTACTGAGAAAGCCTGGTAACGACAATCGCCAATGAATGGCTGCGGCGCGAATCATACACACCAGGAGAAAACCGGTCAGCCACACCCAGGAAGACCCTGGCCAGAACTGATGGCCTAGCCAGACTGACACTGCCCCGCTAAAGCTCGCTGTAGCGTATATATCGCGCCGAAATATCAATGGAACCTCATTGGCCATGATGTCACGCAGGATGCCGCCGAATATGCCAGAGGCCATACCCATCATCACCACGATCAACCCTGGCAGTTCATATGACAGGGCCGCCTGAGTCCCCGAGACGGTAAAGGCTGCCAGACCAATGGCATCGGCGTACAACAACACTTTGAATGGGACGGTAAAAAACCGCGCCATAAAGAACATCAGCAGGCCACCACCAAAGGCGGTGTAGGCCAGCGTCACATCACCTATCCAGGCCAGTGGGGAAACGTTTAGCAATAAATCACGCAGCGTACCCCCGCCCAGCGCAGAGACGAACGCCAGCACCAGGACCCCAAACAGGTCAAGCCGGTTACGCGCAGCTTCCAAAGCACCCGCCATGGCGAATACAGCAACCCCAAACAGTTCAATTGCGTAAAGTATCGTCATTCAAGCCAACGCCCCCGTCGCGAGTGCCGAGTGCCCGACACCCGGATTAAACCGGCATGAGTATTGGCATGGCAAAGCGCCACGGCCAGAGCATCTGCAGCATCCTCTTGGGGCAAGCCCGGTAATTTAAGCAGGAACTGCACCATATGCTGAACCTGCACCTTGTCAGCACCGCCCTTGCCCACAACCGCCTGCTTGACCTTACGCGCTGCGTATTCACTGACGGGCAATTTAGACTGGGTTGCCGCCAGCATTGCAACGCCCCTTGCCTGGCCCAACTTCAGTGCCGAATCGGCACTTCGACCCATAAACACCTGCTCTATGGCCGCCTGCTGAGGAGCCCACTGCTCTATGACCTGCATCAGGCAGATGTAAAGATTATCCAGACGTTCGGGAAAAGTGGGAAACGCCTCGAGCCTGATCACACCCGAGGTGACGTATTCTTGCCGGGAACCGACCTGATTAATGATACCAAAACCGGTCTTGCGTGAGCCCGGATCGATACCAATAATCAGGCTCATAGTCTGACATCCTGGCAGCACAGCCAACGTTTCAAGTTTCTGTTTCTTCCGTAAAAGCTGCGTTGGAATAGACCGCCTGCACATCATCCAGGTCTTCCAGCATATCGATCAGGCGTTGCACTTTTTCAGACATCTGGACATCGAGCTCGGTTTCAGTAGCGGGAATCATGGTCACTTCCCCTTCAACCTCATAACCGGCTTCAACCAGTGCCTCTTTGACGTTCAGAAAGTCTTCCGCCGAGGTGCGCACTTCAAAGCTGGCATCATCATGGGTGATGACATCTTCAGCACCTGCCTCCAATGCAGCTTCCATTACGGCCTCTTCACTGCCCTTTTCGATAAACAGCTGACCGGCATTACTAAACAGGTACGCCACCGACCCATCAGTACCGAGATTACCCCCGCACTTGGTAAAAGCATGGCGGACTTCAGACACCGTACGGTTGCGGTTATCAGACAGGCAGTTGACGTAGACAGCAACACCTCCCGCTCCGTACCCCTCGTAGGTCATGGCCTCATAATCGTCTCCATCTGCAGCACCCGCGCCACGGGCAATAGCCTTGTCTATGGTGTCACGCTTCATGTTGGCCGTCAGCGCCTTGTCCATAACACTGCGTAACGCTGGATTGTCCTCCGGAGCCGGACCGCCATTCCGGGCGGCAACAACCAACTCCCGAATCAACTTGGTGAAAACTTTGCCTCGCTTGGCATCCTGGGCCGCTTTGCGGTGCTTGATGTTGGCCCACTTGCTATGACCTGCCATAAATTACCTCTTCGTTTGAGCAATCAATATTGCCGGAATCAAGCCCCTGTCAGGACTCGGCGACCGGTTTGCGCACACGAATGTTCAAATCCTTCAACTGTTCGTTGCTCACTTCGCCTGGTGCCCGGGTCAACAGGCAGGCGGCAGTCTGGGTTTTCGGGAAAGCGATAACTTCACGAATGGACTCGGCGCCGGTCATCAGCATAACCAGGCGGTCCAGCCCGAACGCCAGGCCACCGTGCGGAGGTGCTCCGTAGCGCAGCGCAGACAACAGGAAACCAAATTTTTCTTCCTGTTCTTCCGGGCTGATACCAAGGACATCAAAGACTACATGTTGCATGGATTCATCGTGAATACGAATCGAGCCACCACCCAGTTCGGTGCCGTTCAGTACTATGTCGTAGGCCCGGGAAAGCGCGCCTGCAGGATTAGCTTTGAGGTCATCGGCCGAACAGGATGGTGAGGTAAACGGATGATGCAGCGCCGCCAGGCGTCCCTCGCCAGTCTCTTCAAACATCGGAAAATCAACAACCCAGAGCGGCGCCCACGCTGAGGTATACAATTTGAGATCCTCTCCCAGCTTGCAGCGCAGTGCGCCCAGTGCATCATTCACTACACTGGCCTTATCGGCGCCAAAGAAAACAATGTCACCGTTCCGGGCGTCCAGGCGCTCCATAAGCTGCTTCAAAATCGACTCTGGCATGAACTTGACGATTGGCGACTGCAGGCCGTCAGGCAAACGGGTCACGTCATTGACCTTGATCCAGGCCAGGCCGCGCGCTCCGTAGATACCAACAAATTTGGTGTAGTCGTCAATCTGTTTGCGGGTCAGTTCAGCCCCACCAGTCACTTTCAACGCAGCGACACGCCCTTTGGGGTCGCTGGCCGGGCCGGAAAAGACCTTGAAATCAACCTCACTCATCAGATCACTGACGGTGACCAGTTCCAGCGGTATGCGCAAGTCAGGTTTGTCACTGCCAAAGCGCTCCATAGCCTCTGAATAAGGCATGTGCGGGAAATCGCCAAGATCGACTTCGAGCACATCGCTGAACAGACCGCGAATCATGCCTTCCGCTATCGACATGATGGTTTGCTCATCAGCGAACGCCAGCTCCATATCGATTTGGGTAAATTCTGGTTGTCGGTCCGCCCGCAAATCTTCATCACGGAAACATTTGGCAATCTGGTAATAACGATCGAAACCGGAAATCATCAGCAACTGCTTAAACAGCTGCGGTGACTGCGGCAGGGCGAAGAACTCACCCGGATGAGTTCGACTGGGTACCAGATAGTCGCGAGCACCTTCAGGCGTGGCGCGGGTCAGAATCGGTGTTTCAATGTCCAGAAAACCCTGGTCTTCAAGATGGCGACGTATGCTGGAGGTGATCTTGCTGCGTAAAATCAGTTTTTGCTGCATTTCCGGACGACGCAAGTCCATAAAACGGTAGCGAAGGCGAACGTCTTCACCAACATCGGAATACTCGTCCAGTGGAAACGGCGGTGTTTTGGCGACGTTCAACACCTTGATTTCGCGACCCAGCAATTCGATCTCGCCGGTATTCATATTCTGGTTGATGGTGCCTTCCGGCCGGGCACGCACCAGGCCGGTTACTTCGATCACGTATTCGCTGCGCACCCGATCAGCGGTATTGAAGCTTGCTTCGAGATCAGGATCAAACACAACCTGCAGAACGCCTGCCCGATCGCGCATATCCAGAAAAATAACGCCACCGTGGTCACGACGCCGGTGAACCCAGCCGCTGACGGTAACGGTTTTGTCGATTGAGGCGCTGTCCAGCTCCCCACAGTATTGGCTTCGCATATGATATCCTGATCTGGCGGTTCAAATTCGAAAAGGGCGGCATTATACCGATTGATAGCGGGATAAACTACCATGAGGGCACTCTGAATCATTCCCGGAAAGGAGGAACAGTCTGGTTAGTAGTCAAACACATGCAAGGATGAATTTGGTTTGGAAAATACCCCACGTTTTCAGCTAAACTTTCCAAGAGCATGTTTTTAGCCCATTCATAACCCAATACTAGGATATGCCGTGCGTCGACTGTTGCCTTTACTACCAACTGCAGTACTGACTCTCTTGCTTGCCATACTGCCAGCCTGGGCAGAAGACTCTCCGGATCCGCTGCTATTGGCCTCCCTGGAATCCGCCCTGGCTCAGGACGGCTCGTTTGAAGATCGCTACGTCGGCCAGGTATGGCTGGCGAGCATGTCCGGTCCACTGGAACGCTGGGTCAAACCGGCCGATCAGAGAGTAAACCTGTTAAGCCGTATTCATCGCGAAGCAACAGCCGCGGGTCTGGACCCGGGCCTGGTACTGGCGCTGATTCAGGTCGAAAGTAACTTTGACCAGTATGCCATTTCATCTGCCGGTGCCCGTGGCATAATGCAGATCATGCCATTCTGGACCCGGGAGATCGGCCGTGAAGACGACAACCTATTGGACCTGGACACCAACTTGCGCTACGGCTGCACCATTCTGGCCCATTATCTGGAAGTTGAGGACGGCAGCCTGATAAGAGCGCTGGCACGCTACAATGGCAGTCGCGGTCAAACCTGGTACCCGGAACGCGTGCTGCGATACTGGCATCAGCGCTGGCGATTCAGCGCCGGTTAGAGAGCCTTGACCGCCAGAACATTGCGGTCTGGGATACACAGAGCAAAATATGAACTGCTTGCCACAGGCACTGCCCGACTCCCCCTAACCCAGTAAAAACCCGCCAGGCTGGTGCTCTCCAGGCTCAACCCGTTCCACATCGATGCCAAGCACCTGTGAAAAGCGCGGTCCCCTATACAATGCGTCAAGCATAGTGGCAAGTTGCGGCTCATCGCCCACCATCATTACTTCGACCCGACCATCATCCAGATTGATGGCATAACCAGTAATGCCCAACTCCCGAGCCTGTCGCCGGCAGAACATCCGGTAACCAACCCCCTGAACCTTGCCATATACCCAGGCTTTCATACACAGCACACAAGTGACCCTCTTGTTTAATCGCATTTCCAAGTTTATCGGCATCGCCCGACCGGTGTCAGCAGTGCAATGGCACAACATGCCTGCTATTGGGCGAATAACGCGTCACCAGGGTTAAAACAGTGTACTTAATGAGAGCTGCATCACATAATTGACAGATTAATTGAACTTGGTCTGATTTTGAACGCCGGTCATTTACAATGCTGGCTATAGTTGCTGCGGAACATCAGGCTTTGGATCAGCGTCTGCTGAGGAGCACAGAACCATGAGTTTTGCGTCGTTACACCTCACTTTGCCAAATCAGGGACTGCACCTCAGCCAGGATACCCTGACATTGTATCGTCATGTATTGGTCAATCAGATAATGGAGGCTGAGGACGTTGGCCTGCGTCTGGAAAAAATCTCCGCCTGTTTACACACTCTGAACCGGGCTCCCCTGCAAGGTGAAGTACGCCAGGAATTAACTGAAAACCTGATTCAATATTACTTGATCTTTATACAACAAACGCCACTCAAGACCGACCGCGGCTTGTCAGCGTCTTTTTTGAGTGAATGCAATCGAGAACTGTCTTACGCTAGCAAGCTGCTGCTGCGTGACTGCACCCCAAGATCCAAAGAAGAAGGGGCGCGATTTTTGTACTGGGCACTGTCGGCCTTGTCTATCCACCTCAACGACTTCTCGTCACAATATCGAAGCCAGCCTGGTGTACTGTGGGGCGAGCTGCACCGCCTCTACCAGTTTGCCAGCCAGCGACGCCTGACTGATTTCCAGGCGCTTGCACCTGACCGTGGCGACATAGAGACACGCTATAAACATACACTTCTGCTCTCAGCCAGCCAAACTGAACATCTCAGCCATACCGAACGCGCCATTCTGGATGTCTACCTGGGTCACTGGGCTTTCAGGGCGGGACTAGGCCATCAGGAACGACGAGATTTCAACACTCGTTATTTCTATATCGACACGGACGCCAACCGGGGCATCCAGACAGCAGGTCAAATAAAAGGCGCCGGCAATGATGAATCCATTCTGGTTCTGAACCCCTTGCCAGTGATCGAACAGGCGCGCCAGCCTATGAAGAATCAGCGTCAGGGGTTGGCACCTGAAAAGCTGGGGTTGCCAGCTCAGATCGATAGCATCGATCTGTTTATGACCCTGAAAAAAGCCATTGCTGCCTGGAAACAGGCCGGTTCGCGTCGCTTTGAACGCGAAGCGGTGGATCAACACACCCAGGCTGCTATCGGTCTTCATTCGGTTCATCAATATTTGCGTGTTAATGGCACCCGGGGAGAACATCTGGCAAATATTGAAACGCTGAATGCCAGTAAGCAAGGCGCATGTATTCGACTGGAAGATGACACTATTTGCCTGAATGTGGGTGACGTGCTGATACATGAGGGTCTACTAGATTCCGACCATAGCGAAGGAAGGCTGGGAATCATTCGCTGGATGCATCGGAACAGTCGCGGACGCCTCTGTGGTTTTGAATATCTGACCGGCAATCTGCAACCTGTTGCTGTGCGCTTTAAAGATCACTTGTCAGAGGCCGTGCTGATTAGCGCCCAGGGTAACGACTCGCTGATAACACACAAAGGATACTGCACCAGTAATAGCTCGATCAGACTGAAAAACTTTGGCCACGGTTTTTCGCTTGAAGCAAGAGCCCAATCTCTGCTGCAACGAGGAGAAACTACAGACCAGATAAGGCTGAAACGCAGCTCAGCATGATCTCACTGTTAATAATTTAGGCACCTTTCTCAGCTGGCAACGATACATCTTCAGAAGATTCAGGCAGTGCCAGCTATCTGATCTAGACTATTGGGGAATCGTGTTAAAAAAAACGGTAAACCATCAACTTATAGGAGCGATATTGATCTGTGTCATTTGCAAATGCCATATCGACTCAGCATACTTTCGCCCACGAAAACCTTTTAACCATTAACACCTCTTATCGGAATCTGATCCATGAGCAACTCGACTACTGTGCCTGAGGAGCAAACGACGTATAACTATACGGTTGTGCGTCAGTTCTCCATCATGACTATTGTCTGGGGGATTGTCGGCATGCTGGTTGGCGTTATTCTCGCTGCCCAGATGGCATTCCCTGAACTGAACTTCGGTCCATACTTCCATTTTGGTCGTTTGCGTCCACTGCACACCAACGCCGTGGTTTTCGCCTTTGGCGGCTGCGCTCTGTTCGCCACTTCCTATTATGTGGTTCAGCGCACTACTCAGGCACGGCTTGCATTCGAAGGGTTAGTCAAATTCACGTTCTGGGGCTGGCAAGCCGTTATCGTGGCTGCCGTTATCACACTGCCCATGGGTCTGACATCCACTAAAGAATACGCCGAACTGGAATGGCCCATCGACATTCTCATCGCGCTGGTGTGGCTGTCTTATCTTGCCGTTTTCCTAGGCACCCTCAGTCGACGAAAAATGCCGCACATTTACGTTGCCAACTGGTTCTATCTGGCGTTTATTATTACGGTGGCCGTGCTACACGTGGTCAACAGTGCCGCCATTCCGGTCTCAATGTTCAAATCTTACTCGGCCTTTTCCGGAACCACAGACGCGATGGTCCAGTGGTGGTATGGCCATAACGCGGTCGGTTTCTTCCTGACCGCCGGCTTTCTAGGCATGATGTATTATTATGTGCCCAAGCAAGCTGAACGTCCGATCTACTCTTACCGGCTATCCATCGTTCACTTCTGGGCCTTGATTTCTATTTATATGTGGGCTGGCGGCCACCACCTGCACTACTCATCGCTGCCTGACTGGGCGCAAAATCTAGGCATGGTAATGTCACTGGTTCTGCTTGCTCCAAGCTGGGGTGGCATGATTAACGGTATGATGACAATGAGTGGTGCCTGGCACAAATTACGCACCGATCCCATTTTGCGCTTCCTGGTGGTATCACTCTCGTTTTACGGCATGGCCACCTTCGAAGGCCCGATGATGGCGATAAAAACGGTCAACGCGCTGTCTCACAATACAGACTGGACCATTGGTCACGTGCACTCAGGCACACTCGGTTGGGTCTCAATGATCACCTTCGGTGCCTTGTATCACACCTTCCCGCGTCTTTATGGACAAACCCGAATGTACAGCATTGCACTGATCAACACTCATTTCTGGCTGGCAACGATCGGCACGGTGCTTTACATCGCCGCTATGTGGGTCAACGGCATTGCCCAGGGCCTGATGTGGCGTGCTGTCAATACCGATGGCAGCTTGATGTACAGCTTTGTACAGGGTGTTGAAGTCAGCTGGCCGGGCTATGTGGTGCGCCTGATTGGCGGCATCATCTTCCTGTCCGGCGTGCTTCTGATGGCTTACAACGTCTGGATGACCATCCGGAACGAACAGAAAACAGTCGCAGCTGATCCTGCTGCACAGCCCGCTTAACGGTTAGGACTTATTCAATGCAACACGAAACGGTTGAAAAAAATGCCGGCCTGATGGTCGTGCTGGTGCTGATCGCGATCAGCTTTGGTGGTCTGGTCGAAATTGTTCCGCTTTTTTTTCAGGACGAAATCACTGAACCGATGGAGGGCCTGGAGCCATACAATGCTGTGGAACTGGAAGGTCGCGATATATACATTCGTGAAGGCTGTCATGTCTGTCACACCCAGATGGTTCGACCTCTGCGTGCTGAAGTGGAACGCTACGGACCCTACAAACGGGCCAGCGAAGACGTTTATGAGCACCCCTTTCTTTGGGGGTCAAAACGCACCGGTCCGGATCTGGCGCGTGTTGGTCAACGCTACAGTGATAGTTGGCACAAGGCCCATCTGTATGACCCGCGCTCTGTGGTGCCAGAGTCCAACATGCCAGCCTTCCCCTGGTTGTTTGAATGGACGGTTGATGGCTCAAAAACCGCTGCAAAAATGACAGCTTTGCGTAGGGTCGGAGTGCCCTATACCGATGAACAAATTGCCAATGCGCAAAGCGAGGTTGATGGCATGACCGAAATTGAAGCACTTGTTGTCTATCTGCAGCAGCTCGGCACATTAGTGACAGGCCGCTGATTATGGATATTAATGATTTCAGAGGCCTGGCCACCATTTTCACCATGGTCGCATTCTTCGGCATTGTCATATGGGCTTACAGCAGTAAACGCAAAAAGAAGTTTGACGAAGCTGCCAACCTGCCTTTTGAAGATGAAGAGATGCACAAGAAGACCCAAGCCGGGACAGGAGACAACAAACGATGAGCAGTTTCTGGAGTGCTTACATCTTCATCTTGACGGGTATATCCCTCGTTGGACTGCTCGTTCTGATTACGGTCACCCGACGCATGAAGGATCCTGGTGGTGAAGGGGCTGAGACCACCGGTCACAGTTTTGACGGCATTGAAGAACTTAATAATCCGCTCCCAAAATGGTGGCTGAACCTGTTCTGGATCACCATCGTTTTTGCTGTGCTCTATCTGGTTGCCTACCCTGTCGGAAACTGGGACGGCTTGCTTAACTGGACGTCGCAGAATTCACTGACCGAGAGTCAGATTGCTCACGATCGCCGCTATGGAGAAATCTATGAGCGTCTAGCCAGCATGCCGGTTGAGGAATTGCCCGGCAGCGCACAGGCTATGCGTATCGGACAGCGTTTGTATGAAGATAACTGTGCTTTGTGTCATGGCCAGGCAGCTCAGGGTGGCTATGGTTTTCCCAACCTGGTCGACGATGACTGGCTTTACGGTGACAGTGGTGAAACCATCAAAGCGTCCCTCGTTAATGGCCGCCGTGGTCAGATGCCAGCCTGGGGTGACGCTCTGGGGGCTCAGGGTGTTCGTGCTGTAACCGAATATGTCATGGAGTTGTCCAGCCAGGAGAATGTCAATGCATCGCTGGCTAGTCAGGGTAAGGCTTTGTATAACGCCTCCTGCGTTGCCTGTCATCAGGAAAATGGCACCGGCAACCAGGCTCTGGGTGCACCTAACCTGACTGACGATATCTGGCTGTACCAGATTCCCGGCGAAACGGTGAGATCTTCGGTACAATTTACCCTGAACAATGGGCGGGCGGGAAACATGCCTGCCTGGGAAAACATTCTGGGTGCAGAGAGAGTGCATATCCTTGCCGGGTATGTGTATAACCTGAGAAACCAATAGCGCAGTCCTTCGGGAGAGCAGTTCACTGCTCTCCCGAGAAGGGTTTCGGAAACATGCCTGTGTTCCCCAAGCCTTTCAGTAAGTTCGGACTATGACCCAAAAAATTGAAGTCAAAGACGTCACGGACAACACCGTCAAAACGGTCGACCTCTACCAGGAACGTGAAAAAATATATGTCCGCCGGATCAAGGGGCTCTATCGTTCCTTGAGAGTCTATGGCGGATCACTATTATTTCTCGCCTACTTTGGCACCCTCTGGTTAACCTGGAACGGGCGCCAGGCCGTATGGTTTGATCTGCCCACGCGCCAGTTTCATGTATTCGGCATCACCTTCTGGCCACAGGACTTTATGTTGTTGTCCTGGGCGCTGATTATAGGTGCCTTCGCGCTATTCTTTGTCACGGTGTTCGCCGGTCGTGTCTGGTGTGGCTATACTTGCCCGCAAAGCGTATGGACCTGGATTTTCATGTTCATCGAGGAGAAAACAGAGGGCAAACGCAACGCCCGTATCAAGCTCGACGAACAACCGATGAGCCTGATGAAATTTGGTCGGAAATTTGCCAAACACTTGTTATGGATACTGGTTGCGCTGGTGACCGCTACCACTTTTGTCGGCTATTTTACACCGATAAGGCAACTGATACCGGATATGTTCACGTTTGAAACCAGTGCCTGGGCTATTTTCTGGATTGGGTTTTTCACACTGGCTACCTATGGCAACGCGGGCTGGTTGCGCGAACAGGTGTGCATTTATATGTGCCCCTATGCGCGTTTTCAGGCGGTGATGTTCGATCAGGATACCTTGATCGTCAGCTACGATGAAAAGCGTGGAGAACCCCGCGGCTCCAGACACCGCGGTATTGATCCCAAAGAGCTTGAGCTGGGCGACTGTATAGATTGTGACCTCTGTGTTCAGGTCTGCCCAACGGGTATCGATATTCGAGATGGTCTGCAATATGAATGCATCGGCTGTGCCGCCTGTATCGATGCATGCGACAGCGTTATGGATAAAATGGGGTATGAGCCTGGCCTGATTCGTTACACTACCGAGCATGCACTGGAGGGCAAACCCTCCCGCATCCTGCGACCTCGCCTGATCGGGTACGCAGTGGCATTGCTGATAATGATCGTATTATTTGTCTGGGTCATAGCAACCCGGATTCCGCTGGAAATGTCCATCGAACGCAGTCGCGGTGCCTTACACCGCATAACACCCCAGGGGCTGGTAGAAAACAGCTATAACATTCAGGTGATGAACATGTCGCAACAGGACCGTAGCTACACACTGAGTGTGGATGGACTGGACGGGCTGAACATGATCGCACCGGAGAGTATCGACGTCAGGTCCGGCGGTGAAGTAGCTTTTACAGTGCGCTTGATGATCGAACCCGATGCACTGACCGCTCCCAATAATGACGTCTTTTTTACTGCCCGCGCAATTGATGACGATCAAATCAGCACTGAAACTGAAAGCCGATTCTTTGGACCGGCCGACTTCTGATTTCCGGCTCTGATACACAGAGCCGACACCACCCTTTTTCAGTCCAAACAGGGCCATAATGGCCAACCTTTCGGAGCAATCAAGTGAACGAAGCAGCAGTTACACCCTGGTACAAGCAATTATGGCCCTGGATCGTATTCAGTCCCATGATTTTTGTAGTGCCTGCGGGTTTTTGGATGATTTATATTTCTGTGGTAACTAACGACGGCTCGATCGTCGATAATGTATATAGGGATGGGCGCACCTACATTGAGCGTACCGAGGAGGACACAATGGCCGTGGACCTTCGATTAAACGCGCAGATGCAAATGATCGGTGATCAAATCAGCTTGCGCTTGAACGGCGACCTGGCACAAGCCCCACAAAGTCTTTCGTTGCTCTATATTTTTGACACCAGCGCCCTCTATGACCACTCAGTCGAGCTTAACCGCACGCCCGATGGTCGCTATACAGGGAAGTTGACCGAACCGATAGAAGGCCAGCGCTCATTGTTGCTGGAACCGATCAACGCTGAACCGCATTGGCGCTTGCACGGGCAGATTAACCTGCCGACTACTATGATACAGACACTGCAGCCCAAAGTGAGATGAACGAGGCCTGCTTTCACTGTGGCTTACCGGTTATTGATGATCGGTTAAGCCTGACTGTAGCAGGCCAATCGCGATTGTTCTGCTGTATTGGTTGCCAGACTGCCGCGCAAAGCATTATTGATAACGGTCTGGAAGCTTACTATCGATTTCACGATCCGGATCAGACCCCAGCGCCACTCCCCGCGTCTGTCCGGGATCAGGAACAACTGCGCCTCTACGACCGGACTGACGTTCAGGCTGATTTTGTTCTCACCCTGGAGAACCATCTCCTTTCAGCGACGCTGATGATCGAAGGTGTCAGTTGTTCCGCCTGCAGCTGGCTGATCGAGAAACGTCTGAGACAGCTAACCGGCATTTACACTGTCAGTTTTAACCAGAGCAGCCACCGATGTCAGGTCAGCTGGGATCCGAATGCTCTGCCCTTAAGCGATGTATTCCTGTCGCTGTTTGCACTGGGATACCGTGCCCACCCTTATCGCCCTGATGCCGAAGAAAAACTTCGCGAAGTAACCCAGCGTCGTTACATACTTCGTCTGGGCATCGCCGGAATAGGTATGATGCAGGCCATGATGAATGCTGTCGCCATTTACAGCGGCAGTATGACCGGCCAGTACGAACTACTGATCCGCTGGGCCAGCCTGGTACTGACCATCCCGGTGCTGATCATTGCTGCCGGGCCCTTTTTCAGTTCTGCCTGGCGCAGCCTGACTGCTCGCCATTTGTCGATGGATGTTTCGGTATCACTGGCCATAGGTTCAGCCTTTATTGCCAGTCTTTGGGCGACCCTCAGCGGCGGAGGCGAGGTGTACTATGAGTCAGTCAATATGTTTACCTTTTTCCTGGTTCTAGGGCGTTTTCTCGAATTTCGGGCTCGCACCTCAATTCACGCCAGCGGCAACAGCCTGTTGCGCCATTTGCCAGCCACCTGTCAGGTCTGGCGAGATGGTCAGTGGCAACGTGACATATTGCGCGACATCAAACCCGGCGAACAGCTGCTGGTGCGAGCCGGTGAACTGTGCCCGGCCGATGGTCATATTCTGAACGGGCGCAGTGACTTCGACGAGTCCCGACTGACCGGTGAATTTACCCCACAGACCAAATCAGCAGGCGATGCTGTCCTCGCGGGCACACTGAATCAAAGCCAGGCGGTCGAGATCGAGGTAGAACGCGTCGGTCAGGACAGCTCGGCATCCAGCCTGATGCAGTTACTGGAACGGGCCAGCAGCGAGAAACCGCGCCTGGCAGAACTGGCTGATCGCGGGTCTCACCATTTCGTATGGTCCACCCTGCTTATTACTGCAGTCATTGGACTCGTCTGGCTATGGGTCGATCCCGATCGGGCGTTCTGGGTCGTGATCAGCGTGCTGGTGGTCACCTGCCCATGCGCCCTGAGCTTAGCCACGCCCACTGTGGTTGCCCAGGCAACCAACAGTTTGCGCCAGCATGGACTGATCATAACCCGGGGACATACCCTCGATCGGTTGGCATCGATCACCGATCTTGCCTTTGACAAAACCGGCACTCTGACTGAAGGTCGCTTTATGCTGACCGGAGTTGAGCTGCAGTCCGAAGCGATACCTATGGGTTACTCCGAATCGGACCTGATCGCCTGTGCAACAGCACTCGAAAGCACCAGTGAACACCCGATCGCCCGCGCATTCCATCACTCACACAACCCTAACGCACGACAATTCGTCTTAACAGATCATCAACGACATGCAGCCGCTGGCGTCTCAGCCCACGATGAGTCAGGGTATTGGCGTCTGGGGCACCGCCATTTTGCCAGTATCGAGGACCATAACGCCGCCCAGCCTGCAGACAGCCGTATCTGGTTAAGCCTGGATGGCATGCTACTGGCCGCCTTTTCAATCAGTGATGACCTGCGCAAGGATGCCGATAAAGCCCTGATCACACTTGAATCACTGGGCATTCGTTGTCACATACTGACCGGAGACCCCAGTGGTCAACTCGACTCCCGGCTTTCTTGGATCAACGATCTGGGCCGCTTTCACTTTGGCCTCAGTGCCGAGCAAAAACTGGCTTGGGTTAACAATCAAGCCCATGGGGGAGCCCGGGTAGGTGTGGTTGGCGATGGCATAAACGATGCCCCGGTACTTGCCGGTGCCCCGGTATCGGTTGCCATGGCATCGGGGACAGATCTCGCCAAACAGGCCGCAGATGCCCTGTTACTCAATGAAAACCTGAGTACTCTGGCGCTGGCCATCCAGGCCGCACGTAAAACCCGGCGCATCATTCGCCAGAATTTGATCTGGGCACTGGTGTACAATGGCACAGCATTACCATTGGCAGCCATGGGATGGGTTGCCCCCTGGCAAGCGGCCATAGGCATGTCACTGAGCTCCTTGCTGGTCGTGGGTAATGCCTTGCGGTTACGCCAATTTACCTGAGCAGCCAGACTGTTCATGATCCGACGGAGTAAGACTGTGGACATTTTATTGTTGCTGATACCGGTGAGCCTGCTACTGCTGCTAGTCGGTGGCGGCTTATTCTGGTGGACTGTCAACAGCGGGCAGTACGACGACCTTGACAGCCCGGCTCAGCGTATCCTGTTCGATGATGACGGTGAAATGGTGCCCGAGCGATCCGTTAAACCACAAGCAAACGGGGAGCGCACCAACCCAACCGGTGAACCCCAAGCCAAAGACCGGGAAACAGACAATTTATGATGGTTGATGCGGCCTCGGCACTGCTGATAGGCATTATTTCGGCTGGTCACTGTCTCGGCATGTGCGGTGGCCTCACTCTGGCCTTTGGCGTCCAGAGCAAAGGGCCCGGCGTGCTCCTTGCCTACAATCTGGGGCGCATAACTACCTATACCGGGCTCGGCTTCCTGCTGGGTGCCGGCCTGTCCTGGCTACCCGGCAGCCTGATTCCGGTATTGCGGTTGGTTGCTGCGGGCTTGTTGGTAATGATTGCACTCTACTACCTTAATATTGCCGCCTGGATTACTCGCCTGGAGCAACTGGCGTTGCCCCTCTGGCGACGCCTGCAACCATTGACCAAACGCTGGTTACCAGTCACCACTGTTGCGCGTGCATATCCTCTGGGTCTGATCTGGGGCTTTCTACCCTGCGGTCTGGTCTACTCTGCGATTGGCTTTGCCGCAACGGCCGCTAATCCCTGGGCCAGTGCGACCTTGATGCTGTGCTTTGGTCTGGGTACGCTGCCTGCCATGATGCTGACAGGCATAGCCGCCCGGCCGTTTCAGCGCGGTCTGAAAAATCCATGGGTGCGGCGGCTGCTCGGCACAACTCTCCTGTTTTTTGCCGCCTGGCTGGCCGTACAGGCTATCGGGATGACACACTGAGGAGCAAAATATGCACTGTATTTTTGGCTACGGCAGCCTTATTTGTGCCGACAGCCGCACCCGAACCGGTGTCAGCGGGGACGCTTATCCGGTCGAGGTGACCGGTATAGCCCGGCGCTGGTCTGTGCCCGTACCTGATTATGGCGCCACAGCACTGGGCGCGCACCCTGACCAAAAGGCCCGTTCTAATGGTGTGGTCTTTATTGTCGACGACGACAATTTATCCCGATTTGATCATCGTGAACGGGGCTACGACCGCATCCGTATTGACTGGCAGCAAGTCGATAATCTTGGCCAACGCTCATTGCCAACCGATCATCCGTTATGGGCCTATGTGGGTCACAATACCGATGATCCGATACCGGAACGCCCTATTCTGCAGACCTACCTGGATGTCATTTTAAATGGGTGTCTGGCGATCAACCCGGCCTTTGCAGAGCGTTTTATCGCGACGACCACGCCCTGGCAACACCTTCACAACGACCGCCACGCACCCGGCTATCCGCGGGCAATGAAGGATCACAGCAGACACCCCGACATTGACGCATTGCTGCATCGTACTCTGCCAGAGCTGCTCAACGCTCGCTAGAATGCTCGGTCTGCTAGAATGAACGATCAGCCATTGCAACCATAAAGCTGCGTCATCCGACACCGGAGGAACAACCATGCGATTTGACCAGATCACCCTGAAAAACCTGATCACCAGTTACCCGGACTGGCCTGAAGCGGGTGTTACATTCCGCGACCTGACGCCGCTTTTTAACGATAATCGGGCTCTGCACTTATGTGCTCATGCCTTTGTTGAGCGATACCTGGAAGCAGACATCACCCATGTAGCTGCGCTGGAAGCTCGTGGATTTATTCTCGGCAGTATCATCGCCTATCAGTTGAACCTTCCGATTATTTTAGTGCGCAAGAGCGGCAAACTTCCCGGCCAGGTCGCGTGTGAACGGTTCATGCTGCCCCATGGTGAACGCAGCCTTGAACTACAGAAGGGTTGCTGTGGCGACGGTGACCGGGTCTTGATCTTTGACGACCTGATTGCAACCGGCGGTTCAGCGTTGGCCGCATCAACACTGATTCAGAGCCAGGGTGCGCAGGTGACAGAGGCTGCCGCCGTAGTAGACCTGCCTGATATGGGGGGCGTCGATCTGCTGGGTGAGGCCAATATCCCGACGTTCACTTTGCTGGCCTACGAAGGCAAATAGCAGTAGAACCACCGTTTTAGGTGGCTTCTTGAGCGTAAAACTTGTGCCGGATGAGCTAAGCTGGTAGAAAATGCGCCCGCATTAAATTCCGCCATACAGGTAAGTATTTAGGCATGACCACCTCGTTAACAGACGTCAAAACGTTCACCAGGCAGTCCTCGGAGTCCCCTTCAGGGTCTGGCGGGAAGAAGGCCAAATCTGAATTCAACAAGGTACAAAAACGATTGCGCCGTGAAACCGGCCGGGCCATCGCCGACTTCAATATGATTGAGGAGGGCGACAACGTTATGGTGTGCCTGTCAGGCGGCAAAGACTCTTACACCATGCTTGATATTCTAATCAGTCTGCAACGCAGTGCACCGGTGAATTTTGATTTGATTGCCGTCAACCTTGATCAGAAACAGCCAGGATTCCCCGAGGACATTCTGCCCAACTACCTAAAACAACTTGGTGTGCCCTACCATATTCTGGAACGCGATACTTACAGCATCGTTCAGGAAATGGTCCCTGAGGGTAAAACCACCTGTGGTATCTGTTCACGATTGCGGCGTAGTACCATTTACGCCTATGCCGACCAGATTGGCGCCAGCAAAATCGCGATGGGTCACCACCGTGACGACATTACGGAAACGCTTTTCCTGAACATGTTCTACGGTGGAAAACTCAAAGCCATGCCGCCCAAATTACTGAGCGACAGCGCCACCAATGTGCTGATTCGACCCCTGGCTTATTGCCGTGAATCGGATATAGAACGTTTCGCCACATTCAAGCAATTTCCAATCATTCCGTGCAATCTCTGTGGCACTCAGGAAAACCTGCAGCGTCAGGCGATCAAAGCCATGCTACAGGGGTGGGAGAAAGAGTTTCCAGGCCGAGTCGATAGTATTTTCCGCTCCATTCAGAATGTAGCACCATCACAGCTTGCTGACCGTGATCTGCATGATTTTGTCTCGTTGCAAGCAACCGGAATCTCTCTGATACCGACCAGTGCAGGTGGTGAATTCGGTCCTTTGGCTCAAACCTCGGTTAATACCTGGGTTCCGGACAGCGAGCATTGACTCCAGAGCGCAGGCTTTGGTGGTTTCTGCTGGCAATCGCACCTGATTCAGCTACCATGATAAGTAGACAATAGTAATTCGTAAGAAAAACCCGAGAGTCTGGAGCAAACGCCCCGTGAAGCTGAAACCTCATTGCAGCACCTGCAGTTTACATCCTCTGTGCCTGCCACTGGCACTGAATGGGCAGGAAATGGATCAACTTGATGCGATTATTCGTCGAGGGCGTCCGGTGCGAAAAGGGGAAATCCTCTTTCATCAGGGCGACCCATTCAATTCGATTTTTGCGGTTCGGACCGGCACCATCAAGACGTTCACTCTGACTCAGGATGGCGAAGAGCAGATCACCGGGTTTCACCTTGCCAGCGAACTGGTCGGACTCGACAGTTACGATTCAATCAACTACACCGCAACCGCCAAAGCATTGGAAACCTCTAATATTTGTGAAATTCCGGTAGACCGGCTCGACGATCTCTCTGGTCAAATGCCTCAGTTGCGTCGCCAGCTGATGCGGTTAATGGGAAAAGAATTGCGCGAAGAGCAGCAAATGATGATGTTGCTCAGCAAAAAAAGCTCGGAAGAAAGGCTTGCTTCGTTTCTGCTCAACCTGGCCGCACGCTTCAAGCGCCGTGGCTATTCCGGCACCAATTTCAGACTGACTATGTCTCGCAGCGACATCGCAAACTATCTGGGCATGGCGGTTGAAACCGTCAGTCGCATTTTCACCCGCTTTCAGAAGCAGGGGATTCTGGGAAACGGTGACAGCGCCAAAGACATCATCATAGCGAATCTTGTTGCCCTGACTAACCTGGCCAGTCTGGCCGACTGTGAGCGCATCGAGCTGGGTATCAGTGCCTGATCCGGTAAAAAATTGATCAGCGTCAATTGTATCGCCGCATTTGACTGACCCAGATCACCTCCCACAACCTAGGCTCCCTTACACTGTATTCAATTATTCAGCGCATGGGAGCCTGATCATGTATATAGACACTGTTGTTTTCGCCAGTTTGCTGACCGTTGGTCTGATGTTCGGTTTTATGGGTATTTGGGGTTTCGTGGTTTACAAGGGACTGCACAAAGAAGAAAAAGATAACTGAAATGACGGGCCCTTGCTTTCGAGGGGCGCTACAAGGTGCCCTCGATCCAGGCCTTGCGATACCGATTGATCATCCAACCGGCGATCGAAAAGCCGGGCGGTATCTTCGGCAGGGCATTGATGGAAAACCAGCCTGCATCCGCAATCTCGTCTTCCTGAAGCCGTATATCGCCACCATCATACTCGGCCCAGTACCCCAACATTAACTGATGCGGAAAGGGCCATGTCTGGCTGCCCTGATAACGCAGGTTAGTGACGCTGACGCCCACTTCTTCCAGAACCTCACGGTGCACTGCTTGCTCGGCCGACTCGCCTGTTTCTATGAATCCGGCCAGCGTGCTGTACCAGCCGCGCGATCGATTACGCACCCCCTGGGCCAGCAAAACCTCGGCCCCGCGAGTAATCAATACAATGATGCATGGACTGACCCTGGGGTAGAACCGCAACCGGCAGGGCTCACATACCATCGCGGGCTCCCCGGCGAGCCCGTGTGTCTGCTGGCCGCACTGACCGCAAAAACGGTGTTGGCGGCGCCAGTCGAGCAACCCTCTGGCTCGGGCAGCCAGCATAAAAGCGGTTTCACTGATGCCAGCGACATCGCGTAATGCCTGTGTAGCCACATTGGCTGATGAGGCTATCCGGCCGGTGTAATATCTATGACCGTCCAGCAAGCCCACAAACTCCTCCTCCTTCCAGGAAAATTGAATATCTCGTCGCTCGTGGATATGGCTGTTTCCGTTTAAAACCAGCTCATCACCATGCCACAACATTATCCGGTCAGTAGGCGCTTGCTCCGGGGCCTTTCCCGGTAATTCAATTCGATGTTGACCTAATTCGTATAGCACCTGATTGCCTCTGTCTGTAACGTCTATAACTGGCTGGCCGAGGTGGAATTATTGCTTACCGGACGCTGACAGGAGCGGTAACGTCAGTCGCACAGCACCGTCTTCATCGCGAATAGCATTGAAACCAAAACGACGGCCCAGCATCAACATGGGAGTATTTTCTGACAACACATCGGCCACCACTGCGCCAACCCCCTGCCTGGCTGCGTAATCCAGTGTTTTCTGCATCAGACGACTGCCAAGCCCGGTACCCTGAAACGTTGTGGACACCATGATCGCAAATTCCATTTCGTTGGTATTAACGTCGGTCCACAATCGTATTTCACCTACGATCGAGCGTTTGGACAAAGCCACAAAAACCATTTCACGGCGATAGTCGATCTGGCACAGTGTCGCCAGCTCACGATGTTCAAAATGCAATCGACTGCCAAAGAAGCGCAAACGCAAGGATTCAGCATCGAACCGACCGTAGAACAATTTCAGTTGGGGCTCATCTTCACCCCGGATCGGTCTCAATGTAACCAATTGGTTGCCTTTCAGCGTGACGGTCTCGACCATCTCACTCGGATACGGATTCAGAGCAGGCCGCTGGAGCTCACCGATACACGCTGCAACACCAATCACCAACAAACTATCACCCGGTTGCAACAACACGTTGGCTTCCAATCCGGCCAGTTGTGGCCAGTCTATAACCATTTGCGCCATGGCTTTGAGGGCTCGTACCAGTTGCACCAGATCATGTTCCAGATCCTCGCTACGCTCGGCCAGCACCTGATACCCGTGTGAACGCATAATCATCTGGCGTGCCAGCGAACTGTTCAGAGGTGGCAATGCGACCTGACGGTCAGCCAGCATGTCGGCTCTGGAGCCGCCCTCGCCAAACACAATAAGCGGACCATAGTCGTCGTCCCGGGTCATACCAAGGCTGAATTGCAAGTGGTCCATCTTGCGCCTCATGGGCTGCACGCCCCAGCCCAAGGTCCTGCTATTCGGGAATTGTTCACTCTTTTCGGTCGCTAGTAATTGCCGGGCATCACGCAACTCATCTTCATTGGCTAGCTCAATGCGAACGCCACGCCAACGCTCTGACGGGGCCGTATCATAGGCAAATGGATAGCAATAAGCCTCGTGTACCAGTCGCAAAGAAGCCGGAAAATAGCGCGGAGTCAGGCGTTGCACTACCTGTTCAAAATCAACTCCGAACGTACTGTCCACCAGACTGAAACCGTATAAACGCATCAGGGCACGGGCCTCTGCCCACGTGAAGTAGCGCCGGCCCTGCTCTGCAATCTGACGGAACAAATCCTGACCTGGCTGACGATCCGGTACAAACCCTAGTGACGTTGAACTTGGGGTTTCACGCAGTCGCTCCTGAGCCAATTCGTGACGAGCCACAATAAAAAAGGCATCTACCGCATCGTTCGGTGAATCGAAATTCAGCAAACCAGCCTGATCAAAACGCTTGCGAGCCTCAACGATACTGACACCACCCATAAAACAGGTCAGATACATCCGGCGGCTGCGTTTGATATAGGGTTGCAGATGGTTTGCGACCTGCGTGCTGTCAGAACGCTGGTTGGGGCTGTGAATCACCAACACGCCCCCTATTGCCGAATCACGTTCCAAAACCTTAAGCACTTCCAGGTAATCCTCTCCCGAGGCCTCGGGAGGCAGAATGGCCGGGTTATAACCGGTCTCATCCGCATACCAGAGGGATGGTAGCTGCTTCTTATGATCCGAGATCCGGGCCAGCTCACCGCCCAGCGCCTGCAATCGCTGGCTCGCCAGCATGGCAGTGCCCAGACCATTACTGACGATGGCCAGGTTAGTACGATGTAACGGCCGGGCCCTGGACAACACTTCCAGACCGCTGAATAGCCCATCTGCGCTATCGACCTGCAGCACACCGGCCCGGGAGAAATATTCATCATCAACCGGGCGACGATCAACCAGACCAAGGGGAACGCTAAGCCTAGCCTGGGTACGAATTGCCAGTACTTTTTTGGAGCGTGCCGCAGCACGCAGTGCAATCAACAGCCGGTTTGCATCCCTGATGTGTTCGAGATGAATCAGAATGGAGCGTACCCGTCTGTCAGTGGATAAATAATCGACGATATCGGAAATTCGCAAGTCGGCACTTGAGCCCACGGTCAGAAAATGGGAAAACCCGATGCCCCGGGCTCCGGCCCAGTCAAGCAGGGCTGACCCCAGTGACGCTGAATGGCCAACGTAGGCCGACTGCCCGGGCAAAGCATTCAGATGTGCAAAACTGGCATTCAGATGCTCATCAGGCACCAGCACGCCCATACAGTTTGGCCCCAGGATACGAATATTGAGCTCTTGCGCCAGTTTCAAAATACGGTCGTTCAGGGTCGTGCCCAATGACAATCTGCGGGAAAGACCACCGGTCAGAATGATTGCTGCTCGAATGCCTACCCGGCCCAGTTGGCGCATCACCCGCAGTAACGACTCTGGTGGCAGACAGATAACGGCCAAGTCAACCGGGTGCGGAATTTCGCGCACATAGCGATAAGCCGGATCGCCAAAAACCGTTTTGTATCCTTTGATGTTCACCGCATAAAGCGGATGCGGATAGTTGCCCTGTCTTAGGTTTTGCATAACCACAGCCCCCATGCTCCCCTGCGTTTCTGAGGCCCCTATTACAGCAATGGATTTGGGTTGAAAAAAATTACTCAGATCGGGCATTCTGCCACCAAAGTAGAAGGAGTGTGGGCTGGGTACGATGTAGCCCCTCGTCTAATGTAGTCGTATACTGACTGTACTTTCAATGGTGATCCCTGATGATTCCAACAGCTTTGCTCCATCATGCGGTGTACCACTTGCACGATATGGGGAACGATCATCCCGAGACACCGCAACGCCTAGACGCTATTCTCAATCAGCTTGAGGCCAGCGGGTTGGGTGCTCAAATGTGCCACCGGGAAGCGCCGCTGGCTACAAAAGAAGCCGTCTTACGAGTGCATCACCCGATCTATGTTGAGCAGCTTGAACGAATCAGCCCTTCGCATGGCCTTATTCTGGCCGATCCCGATACACTGATGGGCCCTTATACCTGGGAGGCCAGCTACCGGGCCGCTGGTGCCGGTATTCAGGCTGTAGACGACATAATGGCTGGACAATACACGCGTGCATTTTGTGCGGTTCGGCCACCTGGCCACCATGCTGAACCCGCTTCGACCATGGGTTTCTGTTTTTTTAACAACATCGCCGTCGCCGCACAACATGCGCGCCATCACCATGGGCTGAAACGCGTCGCCATTATCGATTTCGATGTGCACCAGTGTAATGGCACCATCGAAGCGTTTGCCGATGAACCCGATGTTTTGGTCTGCAGCAGTTTCCAGCATCCATTCTACCCGAACACCCATTGGCAAAGCAGTCACCCGCACATGATCCTAACCCCACTGGTTGCGTTCGCCACTATTGACGATGTCAAGGAAGACTGGGAAGCACGCTGGAAGCCGGCACTGCAGGCCCACCAGCCGGAAATGATTTTTATCTCGGCCGGTTTTGATGCGCATACGCTCGACCCCATGGGCCAGTTGAACTGGCAGACAGAAGACTATTATTGGATCACCCAAGTGATTATGGAACAAGCCGATCAATTGTGTCAGGGCCGTGTCGTATCCATGCTAGAGGGAGGCTATCACCTTAAAGCCCTGGCCAAATCGGCTGAACAGCATATTAGAGCCTTAATGGGCTGTTGATGCAGATTACCCACCAGCATGCGGATCAACATCCAGCTCCCGGTAAGGCACCTCATTGTCGGGCTCTTCCAGACTGATTCGCCCCAGTACACCATTGCGCATTTCCTTCAGGATAATCTCGCTGACTTTATGCCAGTCTACTTCACGACCTTTAATGCAGGCGCGCTTGCGTGCGATAGCCTCCATACAATCCATTGCACCTTCAGGAATGCTGTCGAGTTTGTATCGCTCGATTAACCGCTGCGGATAGCGTTGCATCAGGTAGTCGACGGCAAACAGTGCGATGTCTTCGTATTCAACCGCCGTGTCACGAATAGCCCCGGAGGCGGCTAACCGGTAGCCGCCGACCTCGGATTCGGGCGAGGGCCACATAATGCCAGGGGTATCCATCAGCGTGAAATCATCGGCGATCTGAATGCGTTGCTGGCGACGGGTGACAGCCGGTTCATCGCCAACTCTGGCAATGCGCCGGCCGACCAGGCCATTGATAAGCGTCGACTTACCGACGTTGGGAATGCCTACCACCACCGTACGAACCGGCTTGCCAATTCCGCCACGATAGGGCGCAAGCTTGCGGCATAAATCAGGAATTTTGGCAATTTGACGGCGATCAGTCATGACAATGGGTAAAACGGTTATGTTGGCGTCGTCACTGTAATAGCGGCGCCAGGCTTCAGTAACCTCGGGATCAGCCAGGTCGTCCTTACTGAGTAGACGCACCACCGGTTTGTCTCCACGCGCTTTGGCAATGACCGGATTCATGCTCGATTTGGGCAACCGTGCGTCGAGCACTTCAATAACTACATCGATGCCCGGCATGATTTCTTTGATTTGTCGCCGGGCTTTATTCATGTGCCCCGGAAACCAATTTATTTTTGCCATCGAGGCTGTTACCTGCTATCTAAAAGACCGCAGTGTACCACAGCGTAGCCGCCAACTGCTTCGGCCTTAGGGAGGCTCCCAATAATTCACGCGGAGCTTGCGTGAACTATTCAACGCCGCCCTTGCAGACCCCCCGTATGCAGAATGCCAAGCCGTTGCTGACGCAACTCAGGTTCATCAGCAAGCCGCTGCTCGAGGGCAAGAAAGACTTTACTGGTATAGACCGGATCCAATTCGATACCCTCCCGCTGCTCGAATTGGGTAATAAAAGCGGTTTGCGAGTCCGTAGCTTTTCCAAAACCACGTCCGGCATGACCGGTCCACAATTCATATTGCTCAGGAGTGACTCCCGACTCGGCGAGTTTGCCGATCAGGTCAATATACTGGCCAGGATCGCGATAGACCGGCACACCAATAACCCGAGTTCCAGGTGGAGCAGCCTTAGCAAGCCCCGCCAGAGTGGTACCTGATCCTACCGGGCAAATCAGGGCATCCAGATCATCTCCTGCCAGGCGCCACCAATGAGCAGAGCCGTCAATGGCCTCAGAGGACCAGCCACCTTCGGGAATGAACAGACTGGACTCATCAGGACATGCCCACTGCTCGAACTCGGCCGTACCCCGCAGTCTGTAATGGTCACGCTCCAGAAACACCAGGGTCATACCCCAGCGCTGACAGTCTCTCAGGGTTGCAGACCAGACCCCAGGCTCAGGACCTCTTACCAGTCCTGTCGTAAAAACCCCAAGAACCCATCCGGCATAAGCCAGTGCATGCAAATGATTAGAATAGGCCCCACCCACCGAAACCAGTTGTCGAACGCCCAACTGACAAACACGTTGCAGCCAGGGAAGTAGTTTGAACCATTTATTGCCAGAAATTATGGGATGCAGATGATCGCCCCGAACTGTGTAAACCAGCGGTGACTGCGACCAGGGCGTCCGGTCAACGGTCAGCAACTGTGGATCTGCGGGGAGACGGGAGTCACTCAACAAACACCGATCGCCTTTACTGATTTGGGTGCTCAACTGGATTTGCGAAAAGCCGTGACATTACCGGATACTAATCGATGGCGTGAGCAAAAATTATGAGTCCCAGCTTCGAAATCACTGGGTTGATCTACACGCTTGACCGGCACACCACATTCATTGCACTCGGGGCTATCGTAGTGAATCAGCCAGGCTTTATATTGCTCCAGTGTTACACCGCATTTCTGGGCAGCAAAAGCCATAGGCCGTTCCAGATAATCACCCAATTGCCGCGAAGGCATGCTGATGTGCCCGGCACCTGGATGATAGGCGACGAAAACCAAATCAAGACCGTCTAAACGATCAAGCATATCGTCGTTTATATCCTCACTCTGCTCCAGTTCGACGATTTGCTCAGACAATGCCTGCACTTGAGCATCAGACTTGCCCAATGCCTCTTTGAGCTCTTCGACTTCGAAATTCTTTTCAGTCAGCGTCTCTTTCAACGCGACCACTTTATCCTGCTCATCGGCTGCTGAATTTTGTTGCGAATGCAATGCTTTCAAATGTTCATTCTTCAGTTCATCGTGACGCTCTTTCAGGGTGTCGGTCTGCTCGCCAAGCACTAGGTGTTCACGTTCCAACTTACGGTAATTTGATTGCAACTTATCAAACAACACCTTGGATTGATTGGTCTGTTGTTCAAGCTCCTGAATCCGGTTGCGATAGGTCTGGGCTTCATTACGCATGGCGCGCTTGACCTGCTCAATCTCTTCTTTGTGCTGCTCTTCCAGCCCATGGATGCGTTGTTTCTGTCGCCGTGCCAGCAGCGCCAGCTTTTCCTGATAATCACGCGCCTGTTTCACCAGTTCAGCTTTGAGCTCCGCTTCGTTATTATTGAGCGCCTGGGACTCTACCTGGTCGGAAATTACGGGCAGGTCTTCGAAGTCACCTAGATCGTCGACTTGTTCGTTGATCACCGGCGGCTCCATCGGAGAAGACGATCTGGTCGGGGCTGCGTTGGTGGTAATGTAAGCGTCTTGTTGCTCATCGGTAATGATGCCCAACTTATTGCGTCGCACCGCTTCGTGAATCAGCTGGAAGTGATTCAGCCCATCGCGCGTCCTGGGTTCCCAGAGTTCACGTTGATACCAGGATACCGAACACTGACTGCGACAGGCGAGTCGTATTGGCCCCTGACCCAGATCGGGGCCGGAACCAGCAGTGCCTGCCAAATGACGCAAAGGAATATTCCAGTCCTGGTCGGCGAAGCCACGATCATCGAATTCTATGAGAAAGAGAACAACGCTATGTACTTCCAGGTTGGGGGTGATTTTAAGATAGGCTGCCTGTACTTCACGGGACGCGAGTCCGGTCATCCCGACGACACCATCGAGCACCGCTTCAAACTCGGTATAACGCATTTCTTTGGTGATGCCTTTGCGACCAAAGAAAAAGACCGCCTCGATCAATTCTTTGCTGTTGCGATATGCCATACCTAACCTCTACTCGATCCCCATACCACCCGAACGATGCCCGGATGCAAGATCGGTTGTTATCCATCAACCGATGCTCAGCCAGAATTACCTGCCAGACACTCGTTAGTCACGCGAATCAGTCTGTAATATATGAAAACCAGACAGCGACGATAAAAGAGTGACTCTGCACAACAAAGTTTAACCCCTGTTTGTCACCAGAGGTGTGATCTGATCGTCAATTGACTAGCTAAGTATGGACCAAAGCACAAGAGTGTGACCAATGTAGTGCTAAATAGTCGATTTGACTCCCTATACCAATGCCATCAGGCAAAAAGTGCGTAAAACGTCCTTGCTCTGGATCTCGTCTATGGCTTTAGAGCAGCTCTGACTAAAGTCGACTCTACAGTGCGGCAGCCAGTTCCGAACCCTGGCGAATGGCGCGCTCGGCATCCAATTCACCGGCTTGCATAGCACCGCCCACACGATGCGCTTTGACACCCTGCAGTGCAAGGGCTTCAAACAGATCAAGTCGGGATTCCTGGCCGGCGCAGATCACCACTTGATCCACCGGCAAGCATTGCTGCTTGTCATCGACAAGTAAGTGCAATCCTTCATCATCGATGCGCTGGTATTCGACGCCGGTTACAAAATGAACACCCTTCGCTTTAAGGGCTGCCCGGTGAACCCAGCCGGTTGTCTTCCCAAGATTTTTCCCCATCTTGCTGGCCTTGCGCTGCAACAGCCAGACTTCTCGCGGACTGGGCTCGGGCTGCGGGTCAACAAGACCACCCCGGCCCGTCACCGACAAATCAACACCCCACTCACGGCCAAATGCCTCGATATCCTGGCTTGGTGAATGACTACCGTGTACCAATACTTCACTGACATCGAAACCAATACCGCCAGCCCCCACGACCGCAACACGCTTACCAAGTGCAACATTACCACTAACAAGGTCGGTATAAGACACCACCATAGGATGATCAACACCCTCTATGGCGGGCGTTCGTGGCACTATACCGGTGGCTATCACTACTTCGTCAAAATCGGCCAGATCGTCCACTGTTACCCGCCTGCCAAGTTCAAACACAACCTGATTACGCTCGAGCTGCACCTTAAAATAGCGCAGCGTTTCGTAAAATTCTTCCTTTCCGGGAATGCGTTTGGCCAAATTGAACTGACCACCGATCTCATTATGGTCATCAAACAGCGTCACGTGATGACCTCGTTGCGCTGCCACTGTTGCTGTCGCCAAGCCACCCGGACCGGCACCGACAACCGCAATACGCAAGGGTTGCTCAACAGGTAGATAGTTCAACTCAGTTTCGCGACAAGCGCGCGGATTAACCAGGCAAGAGGTTAGCTTCATTTCAAAAATATGATCCAAGCAAGCCTGATTGCATGCGATACAGGTATTGATCGCTTCGGCATCACCTTGCTTTGCCTTGTTTACAAAATCTGCATCGGCAAGAAAGGGTCTTGCCATCGACACCATGTCGGCCTGGCCTGACGCAACGATATGTTCAGCCACTTCAGGTGTATTAATACGGTTACAGGCCACTACAGGAATACTGACTTCGCTGCGGATTCGTTCGGTAACAGCCGCAAAGGCCGCTCTTGGAACGGACGTAACAATGGTGGGAACCCTCGCTTCATGCCAACCGATACCGGTATTGATCACGTTAACGCCTGCATCCTGCATGCGTTTGGCCTGAATCACGATCTCATCCCAGGTATTGCCATCGTCAACCAGATCAATCATCGACAGACGGTAGATCAACAGAAAATCCTCACCACACACCGCCCGGATCTCCTGGATAATACGTTCGGCCAGCGTGATGCGATGCTCTATGTCGCCGCCCCATTCATCCTCTCGATGGTTAGTGCGAGGCGCTGTAAACTGGTTGATCAGATAACCTTCCGAGCCCATCACTTCGACCCCGTCATAACCGGCTTGCTTTGCAAGGCGGGCACACTGTGCAAAGTCGGCGATGGTGCGCTCTATGTCTTGTCCCGTCAGTTCGCGTGGCTTGAAAGGGTTTATCGGGGCCTGCAATGCCGAGGCCGATACGTTGTTGGGAACATAGGCATAGCGCCCGGTGTGCAGAATTTGCAGACAGATTCGTCCACCCTCAGCGCGCACTGCATCGGTTATCAGCCGATGGGACTCTGCTTCCTCATTCGTGGTGAGTTTGGCAGCCCCGGGATACGTCACGCCCTCATCATTCGGGGCAATGCCGCCCGTTACAATCAGGGCAACACCGCCGCGGGCTCGCTCCGCGTAAAAGGCAGCCATCCGTTCAAACCCATGTTTGGCCTCTTCCAGACCCGTATGCATTGAACCCATCAAAAAGCGATTTTTCAGGGTAAAGGGCCCTACGTCGAGAGGGGTAAACAAGGCTGGGTATGTCTGGGTCATGGTTGAACCTACCATCCGTTTCAAACGATCGTTTTAATGCTGCAATAGCACCATAGCCTCTGGCGGGAGTCAAGCATGACATCAGGGTTTGACTTGTTAACAGAATTGGTTAGCTAGCGGCACCGGCAGTGCTAAAAAAGTCTGCAGGAATTTAATGATATTACATAGGGAATGGTGACGACCTAAACTTAACGCCTTACTGGTCTGAACAGGCAGACTATAGTCGGTTTTACAGAGGAATTAGTGATGATATGCAGAAGAGCGTATATGTTCGGATGGCGTTCCAGCTCGCGACCCTGGTCTTACCTTTCCTTACTACCTTACTCTTTCTTCACTTAAAATGGCGGAACGGACGAGACTCGAACTCGCGACCCCCGGCGTGACAGGCCGGTATTCTAACCAACTGAACTACCGCTCCACGGTATGGTGGGTGTGAACGGGATCGAACCGCTGACCCTCGCCTTGTAAGGGCGATGCTCTCCCAGCTGAGCTACACACCCACAACAAGCCTTATTGCGCACTCTCTGGCTTATCATCTTCACGGTCCAATTCTGTGAACCTCGAAAGTGGACCGCATTTTAGCGATTTTCTCAATTAAGTCAAACGTTTAGCGCAGATTATTTTACCAGAACCAGGACCATGTCGGGCCAATAGGTAATCAGCAAAACAACACCCATCAGCACCAGCATCATTGGTAGAGTAGCGATGTATAGCTCAGTGATAGATCGTTTGAACCGGTAACTGGCGATGAACAAATTCATGCCTACTGGAGGGGTGAAGTACCCTATCTGCATATTGGCCACGAATATAATACCCAAATGAATTGGATCGATCCCATATTCCAGAGCAACCGGCAAAATCAGGGGTACGATAATAATAAGCGCCGCGAAAATGTCTAAAACCGCTCCCAACGCTAGCAAACCAACGTTTAAAAACAGTAGAAATACCCAGCGGCTATCGATATGGGTACTGACCCAATCGAATACCTGAGCGGGTACCTGAAGATCAACCAGCAGATTGGTAAAAGCAAGCGCCACACCCAGAATCAGTAAGATACCGCCGACCATTTTCATCGACTCAGCAGCCACTGCCGGTAAACGTCGCAACGGTATTTCACGGTATACCGCAGTTTCAATAATCAAAACATAAAGGGCCGTGATAGCAGCAATATCAGAGACCACCAGCCAGCCACTGAACAGGCCGCCAACAATGATCACCGGGATACCCAGCTCCCATTTTGACTCCCACAGAGCCCGGCCAAGCTCTCTAGCATTAAAAGGGGTTAGCGGCACGGGTTGATGGCGTTGTTGCCACAACCCTAGCAGCCACAGTGCCACTATCATAATCAACGCAGGGATCAGACCGGCCAGGAAAAGGGATTGAATTTCAACTCCCTGAACATTCATTTGCTGGGCTACAATGCCATACAGAATCAGTGGAATGGCCGGAGGCAATAACAAACCAAGACTGCCTGAGGTCGTAATCAGCCCCAGTGCAAAGCGTTCTGTATAACCGGCCTGAGTCAGGGCAGGCAGCAAAAGAGCACCAAGCGCAACAATGGTAACGCCTGAACCACCAGTGAGCATGGTAAAAAAAGCACACGCCAGCAATGCAATTAGGATCATGCCACCTGGCAGCCAACCCAGTGCAGCACGAGACATACGCACCAGACGATGCGCGGTCTGGGATTCACTGAGTAAAAATCCGGCAAAAGCAAAGAGCGGCAAAGCCATCAGCAACGTGTTCTCTGTTAGCCGGTAAAGCTCAATAGGCAGCACCATCAAATCAATGTCGCTGCTCCAGAATCCCCACGCAGCCGCTGCCAGGATTATTACAAAAAGAGGCGCACCCAACGCCGCCACCAATGCCAAAAATGCCGAAATCAGGATATTCATAGGCTGGACTTCACCGGCGGATAGAAGATGTTTAACGTAAAACGGAAACTCATCCAGGCAAATCCGAGCGGCATGATCAGTTCGAATGGCCAAACCGGTAAATCAGCAAATGCCGTTCCACCAAAACGCCATTCATCCAGCACAAAACGGACGGAATGCCACGCCATCAAACCTGTCACGAAGGCCGCAAAAGCTTGTGTGAGCGCTGCAACCAGCACCGCAGCGCGGTCACTCAGATAATGACGCAACGCATCAATGGCAATATGCTCTCCCGTCCTGGTTGCGACCATAGCACCCAGGATAGCCAGCCAAAGCACTAGCATGCGAGTAAAAGGATCGATCCAGTACCAGCTGGTATCAGCGAGATTACGCAACCCGATCTGGAGCACGCTCAGGGTCATCATCGTCAGCAGCGTTGCAACCAACAGCAAGCGCTCAACAGAAGCTACTCCAAAATCGAGCCGGTGCCAGAAAGTCATTACATCTCCCGCTCGGCATCCAGAATAGACATAACTTCCTGATAGATATCATCTGAAAACTGATTGCGATCTATCAGCAGGCTGGTCGCTGCGACAGATTCTGCTTCCAGGGCGGCCCGATCCATATCACTCAAATCCAGGATGTTGATACCCAGCGTTTTCAATGCGGCAAATGAACGCAGGTTATCCTGACGGGTTTGCCGGTCGATGGTTCGGCTCGCTGCGCGGAACTGAGCATCGACAATAGCCTGATCTTGCTCCGAAAGCTTATTAAAAGCGCGTTCAGACAAAGCAACAATGGCGTAGGTATACATAAAGGGGGCGTCCGTTAGATAGTCGACTCGTGCGTACCATTGCAGGGTTATCGCTCCGACTGGAGGCGCGACAATGGCGTTTATAGCCCCCGTCTGCAAAGCGGTAAGTACATCGCCGATATTAAGTACAATCGGATTTATATCAAACGCTCTCGCTATTTGTTCAGAAAACGGATCATTGGCAGGCAGCCATAGCTTTTGCGCCTTGAGCGTCTCTAACGAGGTAATAGGCTCCTGGCTCATGCCATAAGCAAAGCCCGCTTCGATCAAACCAAAGGTTTGCCAGCCACCGTCTGCAAACCCCTGCTCTATTTCCGGGGCCAATTGCTCGCGAACCGCATCAACTTCGTCATAATTGCGAAATAACAATGGGGCATTGAGAACCTGAGAATCCCGATAGGAACCAGCCAAAGCGCCACTTTGTACCAAAGCACCCTGTAACTGACCGATACGAATTTTACGCTGAACTGCTTGATCATCACCCATCACGCCGCCTGGGTAGTATCGAATATCGACCCGGCCTTCGGTTTGCTCTTTGATGGCGTTGCCCGCTCGACGCAGCTCATTGAGCACAGCATTGCCATCGGGATACTGGGTCGAAATCTTCAACTCCTCTGCCAACGCCGTTGCCGAAACTGCAGCGAGGGTCAGGGTCGCGATTATCGAGCGAATCAGGGTCATAGAAACCTCTTAGGGGGTGAAAGTCCCGGTTAAAAGTAGTCGCTGGCGCTTGCCAGTAACCGTTCGGCCTGCTGTTGGGCATATATATTTTGCAGGGTCAGGCCTTCAACATACGGATCCCGGCTTAACGCATCCTGAAGCAAACGATCGTGCAGGTCACGATCAAATATCAGACGGGCAAACTGAGAAGCGTAGTAAACCTGAATGATCAAATTCTGACCGTCGGCCGCATCCAGTGCTTGCTCATAATAATTTTGCGCAACATCAGGTTTGCCACCGAGGCTGGGTGGTAAAATGCTGTTCATTACGCCCAAGTAAAGCAATGCTGTACCGCGTTCGTAGCCCGGCTCGATGGCGACAGTGCGCTCCAGAACAGCTTGAGCTTGGCCCAGTTGAGCCACAGCAAGCCAGTCGCTACTGTTGTTTTGAATGAAGCTGGCCCAGGCGGTGCCCAGCGTGTAAAGAAAGGGAAGATCAACGGGCTTATCCCACTGGGCGAGTGTGTTGGCTATCTGATCCGGTTTTATCTCGCGTAATCCACAGGCATTTCGATCATAGATACAAAACGCTGAAAACGCATAATCAAGCGCTTTGGTCGACATCTTACGCCGGCGTTCGATCTCAACCGGATCAATAAAAACCCCTGCATAGGCGCCATTCAAAGCGGCCGCCGTGAGCTGCAATTGCTCATTATTCGGATAGGTCTTAACCAGCGCATCGACCATCAGCAGATAACTGGGCAGGCCATCCTCAACGGTCGAAAGATCATCGCTGTTGAGAATGGAACTGGACAGATTGGCAGGCAACTGACGGGTGGCGCATCCGACCAGCACCAGGCTCACAACTAAAACACTGTACAAACGACTCATAACACAGTTCCCGTGATTACCGACAAATGATTTAACAACAGATCTCCCTGCCCTCTAGTTAAGAGGCTTTCAGGACAATTCGACCACTGATCTTTTTTCAGGCACGATCGTCTGATCAAGCGGCTTAACCTTTTCCCGACCACGGTTTAATGGATAGAGTGTATAGTCCGACCAGAATGCAACTAGGCTAAAGCGTTCAATCACCTGCTGGTTATACCGCTCCTTACGGGCTTTATGTTCGTCATAACCCTGATAATTCAATATTTGCAAGCAATCAGAACATACCACGGATGACTTGCCCAGGGCTCGTAAGTCAGTACCCACCATCAGCAGGTGCTTATCAGGCAACCTTTCGCACATTGCCACATGCATTACCTCATCATCCAGCACCGCAATGCGGCTGTTCTTGTAGCACAAAGAATGATCCAGCAGTCGGCCTAACGCTGTACGAGGTAACTGCAAACCTGTACGCACCAGCACGGAACGCTCATCTCCGGTCAAGTGCAGCAGCGGATCGAAGAGTTCGAACTGACCCAACTGCTCGGTACCCATTTGTGCCCGCATTCGGTTAAACGGTTCAAAATTCAGGAAATCAATGAGTTTCAAGTTACAAATCCTGATCTTCAAGCATGGTTGCTATGCGACTTTCTGCATCGGTACGCAATCGAAATTCAACCCGACGGGACCGTTCACTGTCTTCATTGCCAGCTGTACCCAAAACAGGTTTGGATGACGACAAGCCATTGGCCGTCATATGCTCCTTAAGCCAGACCCTCTGGTTACTCACGGCAGGGAGATTCAACACATAGGCCAACGTCGACCGAGTTCGCTCCTGACTCAGCCCCATGTTCAGAATGTAGGCTTCATCTTCCGTCTGCCCCAGCCAGCCACTGGACGTGTGCCCTTCTATGCGGACCTCGGCGATATCATCACGGTACTTTTCAGAGGTTATAATACGCATATAACGGGGGAAGAACTCGGTGAGAATAACCTCAAATGCCGGGCTCAAATCGCTTTCGCCACGGCCAAATATAAGGGATTCACGGTTAAATCGAATACTCAGATCCGGATTTACTTCAGCACCCCAACGCTCAAGGTCCGGCTCAAATTCTACCCGCAAATCATTGTATAGCTGGGTTCGTAGCCGATCATAAAGCACAGCCACATCACGGATTTTGTCGCGTTCGGCTTCAGCATCGACCATAAACACAATGGCAAGAAGCAAGAAAACCATCATCAGGCCTGCCATCAAATCACTGACAGAAACCCAGTGTTCTTCCTGCTCAATGTGCTCGCCATAATCTCTCATTTGGTTTGCTCGGCCATCCGCACCAGATCATGCAATTTGTCGGTCAGAGGGGTGTAATCGTTGACAAATTTTTCGGACAAAGCCGTAAGCTGGTAGCCAAATGACTTCATTGCCCGGTTTAGTTCGTCCTCCAGCGCCTGGTCCATCTGCTTCATTTGCTCATCATTGCGCTCAAGCAACCGGGTTAACTGAGTACCGATACTCTGCTGGGCACGCTCAGTACCGTCGATGAGAACATCGCTCACCTGCTTAACCGTATCGCGAATATCAGTTGCTGAGCCTTCCAGCAGCATGCGCATTTGCTTGCCTTGGGTTTCCACCAGCTGCTGCATACCCTCGGTTAGCTGCAATATACGAGTTTCTAGCTGGGGCAACCCTTGCTGAGCATCGACAACGAGACTGGAAAAGGTCGACAGATACTCACGCAGGTTTTCACTTTGTGTTTGCAACGTCGACAGCAATGCCTCCATACCCTCGGCAACGCTGGTGAAAGATTGGGTCTGCTGGATAAGGCGTTCGAAAGATTCTGCCCCCAGCTTGGCGCTTTCAGCGCTCTGGCGGTTACTCTGCACCAACGTTTCAATGGATTCGCGATGTTCCTTCTGCCACACAATCATCTGACCGACCGCTTCATTCAACTGTCGGAAATTCTCGCCGTACTGCTCCTCAATACGGGTATTAAACTCGCGCATGACATGGCCAATAGCTTGTTGCAGCGCCTGCTGGTTTGCCTCGGTCATATCTGACTGATAATGCCTGATGGTACTCTCAAGCTGCTGTTGCTGCGCCATCTGAGCATCGTGCTGCTGTTTCAGCAACGAACTGACCGGCTCCGCATCTTCCGTAGCCAGGTGATTGGATATGCGCTCCAGATGCCAGGCCAAATCATCCATGGTTGCCGTTTGCCTGGATTCCCGATGGGCACGAACGCGCATGGTGGCGACCGCGTAACGAAACTTGATGCTCAGTGCACCCAGCAAGCCGGCGATGGATGTCCAGAATGCGGTTTTCAGGCCTTCCAGCAGAGCGGGCACACTGGATTGTATCGCTGTCGTATCGAATTCAGCCAGACCCAGTGCAACTCCGAGAAACGTGCCGAAAATGCCAATACTAGTAAGAATACTGGGGGTATAGTTGGCTGTGTGAGCCGAATACACCGGACCGTGAAAATACAGCAGCAAAACACCGATAACGCCGATAAACACCCAGGTCAATGTCGAGAAGGATGCCACTATCTCCATGTTACACCTATACCGTAGAAAGCGACTGGCAGTATGCCACTGGCAGGCTTGCGCCTCAAAGCATGAGTGATTCCAAGCAAATGAAAGTTGCCGACTGGCCTTGGTTCAGTTCTTGGCAAGAGCTAAGCCATTGCGCTGCGAAATGCGTCGAAATGCCGCCCACTTGAGCAAACCGTTTTGCCTCCGGCACAGCCTCTGGTAAATTATTCAGCCTCCCTGGCACTCAATAAAAAGGCGGCCAGTAGCCGCCTTTTTATTGCTGGCAAAGCCACTAGCCAAGATAGCTGAGCAATACGCCCGCGGCTACCGCAGAGCCAATTACTCCGGCCACGTTTGGACCCATGGCATGCATCAGCAGGAAGTTCTGGTTGTTGTTCTCAAGTCCGACTTTATTGGATACCCGGGCCGCCATTGGCACCGCCGACACGCCGGCAGAACCGATCAAGGGGTTGATCGGTGTTTTAGACATAACGTTCATCAGTTTGGCCATTAAAATACCCGTTGCTGTACCGGCACAAAAGGCAACGAGACCCAGAGCAAGAATACCCAGCGTCTCCAGGTTCAAGAACGCATCAGCACTGAGCTTGGAACCGACGGCCAATCCCAGGAATATCGTGACAATGTTCATCAGAGCATTTTGAGCCGTGTCACTCAGTCGATCAACAACGCCACTTTCTTTCATCAGATTGCCGAAACAGAACATACCCAGCAGTGGCGCCGCAGACGGCAAGAACATTGCGACGATGATCAATACCATGATCGGAAACGAAATCTTCTCGCGCTTACTGACGACTCGCAGCTGAGTCATGGTAATTTTGCGCTCAGCTTTGGTCGTAAGGGCACGCATGATCGGTGGTTGAATCAGCGGAACCAGTGCCATATAACTGTAGGCAGCTACAGCAATAGCACCCAGATACTCGGGCGCCAGACGGCTGGCGACAAAAATTGATGTAGGACCATCAGCCCCGCCAATAATCCCGATAGCAGCCGCATCTGCGAGCGAAAAGTCCATCCAGCCCATGGATGACATCCAGACCGCTCCGATAATCGTGCCAAAAATACCAAACTGCGCCGCTGCACCCAAAAACAGTGTTTTGGGATTAGCCAGCATGGGCCCGAAATCGGTCATCGCACCGACACCCATAAAGATAAGCAGCGGAAAGACCCCGGTCTCAACCCCAAGGTGGTAGACGTAATACAGTAAACCACCAGCGGCCTCAAGGTTGCCGTCTGCAGCATAGATCGGTTCCGCGTACATGCCGGCCCCTGGAATATTGACCAAAATAGCGCCAAAACCGATCGGTAGTAACAACAGTGGTTCGAAGCGTTTGTTAATGGCCAGGTATATCAGCCCCAGACCTACCAGAATCATGATCAGTTGACCGGGTGTCATATTGGCGGCACCCGACTGACTGAATAGCACGTTCAGTTTATCCATCTTCTTTATGCCCTCACAGTGTCAGCAGGGTATCGCCAACGGACACCGAGTCGCCTTCTTTGACCTGAACAGTCCCAACCGTACCGACCTGGGGTGCACTCACCTCGGTTTCCATCTTCATGGCTTCAAGAATCATCAGTACCTGACCCTCTTCAACGCTGTCTCCGGGCTCAACCAGGATCTTGAAAATATTGCCAGCCAGCGGTGCTGGCACCTCGGTCCCACTCTGAGCAGGCGAAGTTTCTGCTGCGGATACGTCTCCACCCTCAGTGATGTCGGTTTTATAGATCTTGCCATTGATCGATACGCTGACATCGCCGCCCGCATCGACCTTTGCCACGTAGGACTTACCATTTAGCGCAACGGTATAGGTCGCAGACTCGGCATTGCCTGGTGTTGCTGCGGGCACAGCCGCAATAGCAGGCACCGGCTCAAACGCATCCGCATTGCCGCGGTTCTGCAAATACTTCAAACCGATTTGTGGGAACAGAGCATAGGTAAGCACGTCGTCGACCGCCGCGTCGGCAAGCGCAAAACCCTTATCTTTGGCAATTTGTTCCAGCTCGGTGCTCAGCTTGTCCATCTCAGCCTCAATCAAATCGGCTGGACGACAGGTAATGGCTTCTGCACCATTAAGTACCTTTGCCTGCAATTCACTGTTAAAGGGTGCCGGTGCTGACCCATATTCGCCTTTGAGAATGGCCTGTGTTTCCTTGGAGATCGACTTATAACGCTCACCTGTCAAGACATTCAGCACTGCCTGGGTACCGACAATCTGAGAGGTAGGAGTAACCAGCGGAATATAGCCGAGATCTTTGCGTATACTGGGAATTTCATTCAAAACTTCGTCGAATTTATCTCCTGCACCCTGCTCTTTGAGCTGGCTTTCCATATTGGTCAGCATCCCCCCTGGGACCTGGGAAACCAGAATACGTGAATCAACGCCGCGCAACTGCCCTTCGAACGCGGCGTATTTCTTACGCACCGCCCTGAAATAGGCCGCGATCTCTTCAAGTTTGAGCAAATCAAGACCCGGATCCCGGTCAGTACCGCGCAGTGCAGAAACGATTGACTCGGTCGGAGAATGGCCGTAAGTCATTGACATCGACGAGATTGCGGTATCGACATGGTCAATACCGGCTTCAATAGCTTTTAACAGTGTCATGGACGACAAACCTGCCGTCGCATGGCAATGCAGGCTGATTGGAATGTCCAGATCATTTTTCAATCTACTGACCAGTTCGAACGCCTCATAGGGGGTCAAAATGCCAGACATGTCCTTGATCGCGAGTGAATCGGCGCCCATGTCTTCGATCTGCTTGGCCAGTTCAACCCAGTTTTCCGTATTATGGACCGGGCTGGTAGTGTAGGAAATTGTTCCCTGGGCATGGGCACCATTGGCTTTGACGGCTGCCATGGCACGCTGCAAGTTGCGTGGATCGTTCATCGCGTCAAAGACCCGAAAAACGTCAACACCGTTTGTTACAGCGCGTTCGACAAAGCGGTCTACCACATCGTCCGCATAGTGGCGGTATCCAAGCAGGTTCTGACCGCGCAACAGCATTTGCTGGCGAGTTTTGGGCATTGCTTTTTTAAGTTCACGAATGCGATCCCAGGGGTCCTCGCCCAGATAACGAATGCAGGCGTCAAACGTAGCTCCACCCCAGGATTCCAATGACCAGTAGCCGATCTGATCGAGCTTCTCGCAAATCGGAAGCATGTCATCAATACGCAATCGGGTTGCGAATAGCGACTGATGTGCATCGCGCAGCACAACATCGGTCAGCTTTATTGGGTTTTTATTAGCACTCATGGCAATCGCCCTTAGCGTTCAATTAAATGGGTTGGCAATGATCAGCGGCCGTGTACGGCTTTTACGGCAGCCGCAACGGCGGCCAGCTCAGACAGATCCTCCGCAGAGGAAGTCCGCTTCTTACGTTTGGGCTCAGGCTCCGGCAGTCCAAAGAAACGCGTAATCACCCGAGACATGATGGTGGTACCAATCACCAGAACGGTTAAGAAGACGAATACGGTTCCCATGCCCATGAGCATGAGCATCAAACCTTCTGATAACAATTCAGACATTGCGGGATCCTTAGATTGACCGACGCTTATTAGGTCGTACCTGCCACCACTGCACCGGTGCGTCGTGCACGGCAATCAGGGCCTGGAATCGATCTGTGAATAATATGTTGCAGCTGTTACTGTCAAGGCAGCACTATGATCCGCAGTGTAGAGTACCCCAAACGAGAGATTTGGCGCAACAGAGGCCGGTTCGGCAATCTTCGCAACAAGCTATTTCAATATACTGAATTGACTGGGTTTTTTACTCTTGTTTCGACGTTTGTCTAAGGTAAACTTCGCGCCGGCTCTGACATAGAAAGTGCCGTCTTTTTTCAATCCGAGACAAATCATGCGACTGATTCTGGCCCCGATGGAAGGGCTCGCCGATGTTTACTTGCGCCGCCTGATCACTGCTCAGGGTGGCTTTGATCGTGTGGTGTCAGAATTTGTTCGCGTGGTCGATCAAAAGCTGCCCAAATCGGTGTTTTATACAGTCTGCCCGGAACTGCGACAGGGCAGCAAAACCGATAGCGGTACACCGGTTCGTATCCAGCTGTTGGGCAACAACCTCGAAGCGATGGCAGCCAATGCACAGCGCGCCGTTGATCTAGGTTCCGACGGTATCGACTTGAATTTTGGTTGTCCCAGCAAAACGGTCAATCGCAGCCAGGGCGGTGCTGTATTACTGCGTGAACCCGAGACGTTGTTTCATGTGGTAAAAGCCGTTCGTGATGCCTTGCCTGCCTGGGTCGCTGTCTCCGCCAAAATGCGGCTGGGCTATGACGATACCGAATTGATGCTGGACAATGCCCGAGCCATCGTCGACGCTGGCGCTACTGAACTGACCGTCCACGCTCGAACACGTGCGCAGGGTTATGCACCCCCTGCTCATTGGCTTGAACTCGCTCGCATTCGAGACGTCATCAACATCCCGCTGATCGCCAACGGTGACATATGGACACCGACAGACTACCTGCGCTGCCAAGAAATCTCCGGCACCCCGGACGTCATGCTCGGACGAGGTGCCATTCGCAACCCGGATCTGGCATGCAGAATTCGGGAACAAAATGAAACCCCCATGGATTGGCATTGCTTGTCTGGCCTAATATTTCAATTCTGGCGAGAAGTGCGGGTGCAGATGCCAGAAAAGTACTGTGCTGGCCGCTTGAAACAGTGGCTGAACCACCTGCGAATTGATCACCCGGATGCAGAAGCTCTCTGGCATAAGGCGCGTTCACAGCGGTCCTGTATCAGACTGGATGAACTGATTGAGTCATTGAATAGGGGATAAAGTGCGCTGACCAACATTTTTCGTGGCCTGCAGGCTACCAAAAAGGGATCGTGGAAATGGGAAAATTCTGTGTCCAACTCTAAAAGCCAAGCTTAGATAGGAGACGATACTCGGAAAAAGTAAATGGCGCGCCCGGCACGATTCGAACGTGCGACCGCCTGGTTCGTAGCCAGGTACTCTATCCAGCTGAGCTACGGGCGCGTATGACACCGAAAACTTAACCTCGTAGGCTTCGAGGGGTTTTAACCAAATACACCCTGGGTGCATTGCTGTATAACGCTCTGTTTCAACCCTGAACTCATGACCAATCAAGAATGAAACAAAAATGGTGCGCCCGGCACGATTCGAACGTGCGACCGCCTGGTTCGTAGCCAGGTACTCTATCCAGCTGAGCTACGGGCGCGTACTGTGACAAAAAAAAGAACATTTTCGCCGTGCTATCTGAGTTGTCACGGTGCTTAAACACAGACCTGACAAGTCAGAATACTGATGGCGGAGAGAGAGGGATTCGAACCCTCGATAGGATTTCTCCTATACACCCTTAGCAGGGGCGCGCCTTCAGCCACTCGGCCACCTCTCCAAACAACGGCGAAAATATTACCATGTTTTTCACAAAAGAAAAGGAAAAACTTCAATAAAATGAAGAGATTAGCTTCGCTTTGTCATGATACGCCTGTCACCGCTGACTACAGTTCATCCTCACCTTCAGGATGGCCCATCTCGCGCTGTATACGCTGATAAATTTCTTCGCGGTGCACGGCGACATCCTTGGGTGCATTGACACCAATGCGGACCTGGTTACCTTTAACTCCCAACACTGTCACGGTCACTTCATCACCGATCATGAGTGTCTCACCTACACGGCGTGTCAAAATTAGCATCTAAAGTCTCCTAAATGTCCTGGACACATCCAGCATCCAGCTCCTATTTGTGTAGCCGGCCATTAATGATCCAATCCTGCGGATCAACATTCCTTTAACAAACACACATCAGAGTATTGACCACGTACATTAAAAATAAAGCACGTTTGCATACAGTTTAGCAGCAACTCGGCCATATCCACACTTGTTTGCCTGTCACTCCGGGCAGTGGAGTTCAGGCCAGTCGTCATCGCAACCGACTATCTGTCGGTCTAGCGATTCTGTTCACGCGCGCTCAGCTCGAAAGCGGAATGCAGTGCGCGGACTGCGAGCTCAAGATAGCGTTCCGCAATCACCACGGCTACCTTGATCTCAGAGGTAGAAATCATCTGAATATTAATATTCTCTGCGGCCAGCGTATCGAACATTTTCGAGGCAACGCCCGCATGTGAACGCATACCCACACCAACGATTGACACCTTGGCTATGTTTGCGTCACCTCGCACTTCACGTGCGCCAAGGTCGCTGGCCACTTCGTCCAGTACCTTTTTGACCCGCTCGAAATCATTGCGATGAACGGTAAAGGTAAAGTCCGTCGAGTTGTCATCTGCGACGTTCTGGACAATCATGTCCACTTCGATATTAGCCGCACTGACAGGACCCAGAATACGACTGGCAACACCGGGAATATCCGGCACACCCAACACAGTCAGTTTCGCCTCATCGCGGTTAAAAGCAATGCCTGAAATCACCGGCTGTTCCATTTGGTAGTCTTCCTCCAGCGTAATCAAGGTGCCCGGCCCGTCAATAAAACTCGACAATACCCGCAGCGGAACATTGTACTTGCCAGCAAACTCAACCGATCGGATCTGCAGTACTTTAGATCCCTGGCTGGCCATTTCCAGCATTTCTTCAAAAGTAATTTTATCCAGGCGACGGGCATTGTCGACCACTCTGGGATCTGTAGTATAAACTCCATCTACATCGGTGTAGATCTGGCATTCATCGGCCTTGAGTGCTGCTGCCAGCGCCACTGCCGTTGTATCGGATCCGCCACGCCCCAGTGTTGTAGTATTACCCAACTCGTCAACACCCTGAAAACCGGCAACGACGACAACCCGACCCGTCTGTAAATCATCCTGGATAGACTCAACGTCTATGTGCTTGATACGTGCTTTGGTATGAGCACTGTCGGTGACAATGCGAACCTGGTCTCCGGTGTAAGAACGCGCTGAGCAGCCTCGCTTCTGTAACGCCATACACAAAAGGGCTATGGTGACCTGCTCGCCAGTCGACACCAGCACATCCATTTCACGCGGATTAGGCTGGTCTGTAATATCAGCGGCCAGAGACAACAAGCGATTGGTCTCGCCGCTCATGGCCGATACTACAACGACCACATCATGGCCATTATCACAAAAAGACTTAACTTTATCAGCGACATGCTCAATCCGGCCAGTCGTACTGACCGAGGTGCCACCGTATTTTTGAACGTACAGAGCCATGGGACCCATTCCGAAGCCAAGACCATTATCAAGCAGGGTATTCAGCACCCTACCCCCTAGCATGTCGTTCAGCTCGACACACCTCCTTCAATGACCAATATCACAGGTCAGACGAGACGCTCAGTTACCCAGGACACCACCGACGCAAGCGCCTCAGATAGGTTTTCCGGCTGATTGCCGCCTGCCATCGCCATATCCGGCTTGCCACCACCTTTACCACCCACCTGTCCAGCAACATGATTAACCAGATCGCCAGCCTTTATTTTGGCTAGAGTATCTTTGGTCACACCGGCGGTAATCTGCACTTTCACACCATCGGTTGCTGCCAATACTATAACGGCCGTCCCCAGCTTGTCCTTGAGCTGATCCATAGTAGACCGCAGAGTCCTGGCATCGGCACCCGTCAGCTCGGCCGCCAGTATTTTAACCCCAGCAACGGTTTGTGCAGTAGCTGCAAGATCACTGCCCGCAGCAGAAGCCAGCTTTGCATTGACCTGCTCAAGGCCTTTTTCCAGTTCACGGATTCGCTGCTGAGACTGCAGTGTGCGATCAATCAGTTGATCAGGAGCACATTTTAGAATCGTTGCCAACTGCTGTAACCGGTTGTCCTGCTGCTGTACGCTGGCTATCGCATAACGACCTGTCATCGCCTCGATACGGCGTACACCAGAGGCAACGCCGCTTTCAGACGTTATGCGAAACAAACCAATGTCACCGGTACGGCTAACATGGGTGCCGCCGCATAATTCCTTGGAAAATCCCTCGTTACCCATACTCAATACCCGAACTTCACTGTCGTATTTCTCTCCGAACAGCGCCGTGGCACCAGCCGCCTTGGCATCGTCAATGCTCATCAGTTCAGTCAGAACCGGAGTATTGGCCAGAATTTGCTGATTGACTCGTTGCTCTATGGCAGTCATTTGCTCTGCGCTGACCGGCTCCAGATTGGAAAAATCAAATCTCAATTTATCGAAGGTCACCAGAGAACCTTTCTGCTGCACATGCTCGCCTAGAATTTCCCGAAGCGCGGCGTGCAGAAGATGCGTTGCACTATGGTGTCGAGCAGTGTCGTTGCGCTCTTCGCGTGCGACGGTAGCACTCAGTGAGTCGCCCACGCTAACAGAGCCCTGATCAATCTGAACGTGATGCAGATGATGCCCCTGTAGCTTGGTGCAATCGTCGACGATAATAACAACGCCGCCTGCTGTATTTAGCTCACCATGATCACCAACCTGACCGCCCGACTCACCGTAAAAAGGGGTTTGATCCAGGATCACGACACCCGACTCGCCAGCTTTAAGATGGTCTACTTTCTCATTGTCCCGCAGCAGAGCAATAACCTTTCCGTCACCGATCAGCGAATCATAACCAAGGAACCGGGTCCGCCCTGTAAGCGCTAGATCCAGATTGCGGTCCATTTTGAACTTATTGGCCGATCGGGCACGCTCACGCTGGGCGTCCATCAATGCGTCGAAGCCAGCCTGATCTATTTTCAGGTCGCGCTCACGGGCGACGTCAGCGGTCAGATCAGCCGGAAACCCGTAGGTGTCATAGAGTTTGAAGACCAGCTCCCCGGGCAACAAACCGCCCTGAAGATCGGCTATTCCCTCTTCCAGTACCTGCATACCGTGATCGAGTGTCCGTGCGAACTGCTCTTCCTCCAGTCGCAATACTTTCTTGATGTGATCTGACAAGTTCAGTAACTCGGGGTAGGCAGCCCCCATCTCCTCACTCAGTGCATCGACCAGTTGGTAGAAGAAGGTTTCATTCTGGCCCAGTTTGTGGCCATGACGGATGGCGCGGCGAACAATACGACGCAGCACATAACCCCGACCCTCATTGGATGGCACAATGCCATCCACAATCAGAAATGCACTGGACCGAATATGGTCAGCAATAACCCGTAGTGATCGGTTTTCAATATCAGGGCAGCCAGTTGCCGTCATGGCCGCCTTGATCAGCTGCTGAAACAGATCAATCTCATAGTTCGAATGAACAGACTGTAACACAGCGGCGAGGCGCTCCAGGCCCATCCCGGTATCAACGGACGGCTTTGGCAATGGCTCCCAAGTACCGTCTGGAAGCTGATCGTACTGCATAAACACCAGGTTCCAGATTTCAATATAACGATCAAGGTCATCATCCGGACTACCAGGAGGACCGCCAGGAACGTCAGGGCCATGATCATAAAAAATCTCGGAACAGGGCCCGCATGGACCGGTATCGCCCATCATCCAGAAGTTGTCTTTTTCACCCAGTCGAGACAAACGATCAGCCGGGACACCTATTTCGTTGATCCAGATATCGGCTGCTTCATCGTCGTCGTGAAACACAGTCACCCAAAGTCGCTCTTTGGGCAGACCCAGCTCTCGAGTCAGAAATGTCCAGGCAAAATGAATCGCCTCACGCTTGAAATAATCACCAAAACTGAAGTTACCGAGCATTTCAAAAAAAGTATGGTGGCGTGCGGTATAGCCAACATTTTCAAGATCATTGTGTTTGCCGCCAGCTCGCACACAACGTTGTGACGTTGTTGCCCTCTGATAATCGCGTTTGTCGGTACCCAGGAAAACGTCTTTGAACTGCACCATCCCCGCGTTGGTAAACAGTAACGTCGGATCATTCCCGGGGATCAGCGGGGCACTGTCGACTTCGGTATGTCCCTGGCTGATAAAATAATCCAAGAAGCGTCGGCGTATTTCAGAGGTTTTCATGGTCAGTCTGACGTCCTGTTCCGCACATAATGTAAGTTACTGATTTTGATGGGGATTGTCCCGTAAATTGCAACGATAGATTGGACTGATTGATCGCAATACGGTTAACGACCAACCGTGAAAGTACCGATTGCGTTAACGCCAAACAATGATGACCTGGGTGCAGCGTGTAAAGATCGCAATAGTACACAGATGGCGGAGCCTACACCAGTGGTGGTGGCTACTGACTAAAGAAGGGATCAGAGTAGAGATGAAGCAGGTTCAAAAAAGAGCGTGCAGACCACAAAGTCCGGAATACGAGGCTCATTCAATTTAGCTGGCTGTTGAAATTCGCAGAATTTCAACAGCCAGCTACCGGTACATGGACGTTCCGACGACATTAGCGATTGATAAGTCGTTGATTTCGCGAGAAAAGTAAAAATTGCGATTTTTACTTTTCGTGTTTTGGAAAAGGCAAGAAGCCTTTTCCAGCAACCTGTTAGAAGAAGCTGGCATCATCAGAAACTCCAGCTCGCACTGTTTCCAGAGCATTGCGCACCTGATCCCCAGTAAAGCCCCGGTAGGCCAGAAAACGAGCTATGCGAGCCTGATTTTTTACATCAGCCGGGTCAGACTGACCCAGCTTGCGGACAGCCGCATCGACAGCCAGCTGGTACCAGTCGATATCCCAGCTTTCGAGTAGCGGGTCGACCACCTCTGCAACTCCTTTCTGGTGGGCTTCATGCCTTACTCTTACCGGACCTCGAGCACGGTTAATCTGAGAGCGCAAAAACACTTCAGCAAAGCGTTCATCGTTCTGCAGTCCAGTATCGATCAGCCGCAGCAGAGCCGCTTCTATACTCTCTGCCTGATCCGGGAAACGATCACAGAGACGGGAACGCAGTTCCGCCTGACTGTACTCTTTTCGGGCCAACATATTCAACGCGGTGTTCCAGGGGGTTTTTTCAGCCATATCGAATCACCAGACGGGAGGGCATGCCGGGTAGCAAGCCAGAATGGCCATCCTACTGCCCGGCCACTGGATCAAACTTCAGCTTTACCCTTTTTAGGGGGAACTGCCTCGTCGGTTTCTTCAGCAGCTACTGTTTCGTCTGTCTTGGCATCAAGAACATTACTTTCTTTTTTAGACACATCTTTTTTAGACACATCCTTTTTAGGTGCATCCTTTTTAGGTGCATCTTCTTTGGGCCCGCTATTGACCAGATAGGCTTCACGAATCAACCTTTCAATGGTTTTGGCGGTCTCGAGGTTATCCTCCAGGTACTTGGCCGCGTTGGCTTTGCCCTGACCAATCTTGTCACCCTTATAACTGTACCAGGCACCGGCTTTTTCAATCAGACCCAGCTTGACACCCAGATCGATCACTTCGCCCATGTGATAAATACCCTTGCCATAGTGAATCTGGAACTCGGCCTGTTTAAACGGTGGTGCAATCTTGTTCTTAACGACCTTAACCCGAGTTTCGGAACCAACAACTTCGTCGCCTTCCTTAATCGTCCCAGTACGACGAATATCGAGACGAACCGATGAATAGAACTTAAGCGCATTGCCTCCGGTGGTTGTTTCCGGACTGCCAAACATGACGCCGATTTTCATGCGAATTTGGTTAATGAAGATCACCAGACAATTAGCCGTCTTGATGTTGCCAGTAATTTTACGCAACGCCTGAGACATCAACCGGGCTTGCAGGCCGACATGCATGTCACCCATCTCACCCTCGATTTCGGCTTTCGGCACCAGCGCTGCAACGGAGTCGATAACAATCACATCGACCGCATTGGACCGCACCAACATGTCGGTGATTTCCAGTGCCTGCTCACCTGTATCCGGTTGGGATACCAATAAATCATCTACATTGACACCCAGCTTGTTGGCGTAAGACGGGTCGAGTGCATGTTCTGCATCAACAAATGCACAGGTTCCGCCTGCCTTTTGCGCTTCGGCGATCACTTGCAAAGCCAGCGTTGTTTTACCGGATGACTCGGGACCGTAGATTTCAACCACCCGGCCTTTGGGCAAACCACCAATGCCAAGTGCAATGTCGAGCCCCAGAGATCCGGTTGAAATGGAGGGCATCTGGACGTGCTTCTGATCCCCCATGCGCATAACCGACCCTTTGCCAAACTGGCGCTCAATCTGGCTGAGCGCTGCCGTTAACGCCTTTTCTTTGTTCGCGTCCATGGTGTTCCCCTAATCAAAAGCCTGTATGAATGACCAGTATTCTTACACAGGGCGACGGGCAATGACAACCCAAGCCTGCAGATTAAATCACAGTCTTTGCTGCAAGCCTTGCAGTGTCTTCAAAACGGCCTCAGTTCGGACCTGTTGCCGGTCACCTTCAAAATGAAAACACTCAGCCGTCGTGCCATCGGGCAGTGACCAGGCGATCCAGACGGTTCCGACCGGTTTGTCAGCAGTGCCACCACCAGGTCCGGCAATACCGGTCACGGCGACAGCGATATCAACACCGGCCCGCTCCCGCCCCCGATCAGCCATTGCCCGGGCTACCGACTCACTAACTGCGCCGTATCGTTCGATCACAATGGCATCGACCCCCAATTGCACTTTCAATGCGTTGGAATAGGTGATCCAACCCCCTTCATACCAATCAGAACTGCCCGATCGGTCAGTAATAAGGCTGCCTATGGCACCACCTGTACAACTTTCTATGGATACCATGCGCCAACCTAACGACGTCAATCGCAGCGCCAGTGCGCCTATCAGTTCCGATTTCTGAAGACCATGAGACGGGGTCATGCATTTCATCCTGTGCTTGATTCGAATAACATGGCGGTCGATTTCAAACCAGCCAGCAAAGCCGATCCTATGTCGCTACCCAGTTCCAGTAAAAAGCAACACACCCCCATGATGCAACAGTATCTGCAAATTAAGCAGGCGCACCCGAACGATCTGGTGTTCTATCGCATGGGCGATTTTTACGAACTGTTCTATCAGGATGCCAGACAGGCCGCACGTTTGCTTGATATCACCCTGACACAACGCGGCCAAAGTGCCGGGGAACCTATCCCCATGGCGGGAATTCCCTACCATGCCGCTGAAGGCTACATCGGCCGGCTGGTGCGTCAGGGGCACAGGGTTGCGATTGCTGAGCAAATTGGCGATCCGGGTGCCAGCAAAGGACCGGTCGAACGCAAGGTAGTGCGAGTACTGACACCGGGTACACTGAGTGATGAGGCCTTTCTGAGCGACCGTCTGGAAAATTTGCTGGTAGCGGTGTTTCCCGACCAGAACGACTATGGTCTCGCGGCTTTGGACATGGCGTCCGGCCGTTTTACGGTTCAAGTACTGGCTGGCCAGGAAGCATTGAGCGCGGAACTGGAACGACTCAGACCCAGTGAATTGCTGCTGCCCGAAGATCATCCGGCACCTGAACTGAACACCCGCACAGCGGTTCGTCATCAGCCGGTCTGGCTTTTCGATCTGGACAGCGCCCGGCAATCATTGACCCGGCAAATGGGTACCCGCGACTTGAGCGGTTTTGGTGTTGAGGATATGCCACTGGCGCTTCAGGCCGCGGGCTGCCTGCTCAATTACGCCAGCGATACCCAGCGAGGCGCGCTGCCTCATATCCGGTCCATTGTCACCGAACGGCAGGATGAAACGGTCATACTGGATGCTGCATCACGACGTAATCTTGAGATAGACATCAACGTGCGCGGGGAAGAAGACAACACTCTGTTTCAGCTCATGGACCACTGTGCAACCACCATGGGCAGCCGACTGCTGCGCCGCTGGCTGGGGCGACCATTGCGTGACAGGACCGAACTGCAACGCCGTCATCATGCCGTGACCACACTGCTAACCGACTTCGTTTACGAGCAGGTCGGTGCAGCGCTCAAACCCATCGGTGACATTGAACGTGTCCTATCTCGTATTGCGCTTGGGTCGGCACGACCGCGCGACCTTATTCGACTGCGCAGCACACTGGAGCAACTGCCAGCACTGCAAACGTTGTTAACGCCAATGGACTCGCCACTATTGCAACATCTGCGTGAAAACCTCAAAGAGCAGCCAGCCTGGGTAGACAGGCTGCAGAGCGCTCTGGTCGATAACCCACCGGTAGTCATCCGTGACGGTGGTGTTATTGCACCCGGGTTTGATGACGAACTGGACGAACTGCGCGGGTTGGATACCAACGCCAGTGACTTTCTGATCGAGCTGGAAGCCCGGGAACGCAAACACACCGGGCTTAGTACGCTCAAGGTAGGCTACAATCGGGTACATGGTTACTATATCGAGATCAGCAAAGCACAGTCAGCACAGGCACCGGTTGACTACGCCCGACGTCAAACACTAAAAAACGCTGAACGATTCATCACTCCAGAACTGAAGCAGTTTGAAGACAAGGCATTGAGTGCCAAAAGCCGCGCATTATCACGTGAGAAGCACCTTTATGAACAGCTGATTCAGGCTCTGGCTGAAGACCTGACCGTCTTGCAGCAGCTTGGCCATGCACTCGCACAGCTCGACACTCTGATGGCACTGGCATCCTGCGCAGACCGATACCGGTGGACGGCACCAACGCTGACAGAAGAGGCTGAACTGCTGATCATAGAGGGTCGTCATCCGGTGGTTGAAGCAGTGTCGCAGACACCTTTTGTACCCAATGATCTGGAATTGAACAGCGACATCACCCTAAAGGTAATCACCGGACCAAACATGGGTGGTAAAAGTACCTACATGCGTCAGACAGCCGTTATTGCGTTGTTGAGCCACATCGGCAGCTTTGTACCGGCGAGTGAAGCCCGCATCGGCAAATTGGACCGGATTTTCACGCGAATGGGATCGTCGGATGATATCGCCGGCGGGCGCTCTACCTTTATGGTCGAAATGACCGAGACGGCCAACATTCTGCACAACGCAACGCCCAATAGCCTGGTTATCATGGACGAAGTCGGCCGCGGCACCAGCACCTTCGACGGTCTGTCCCTGGCCTGGGCAGCAGCCGAACATCTGGTGCAAAAAACCCGGGCCCTGACCTTGTTCGCAACACACTATTTTGAGATGACAGCCCTGCCAGACCGTAATAGCCAGGCCAGCAACCTGCACCTGGATGCCACTGAGCATGACGACAAGCTGGTCTTCTTACACCGTGTGCAAGCCGGTCCGGCAAGCCAGAGTTTTGGTATTCAGGTGGCCAGGCTTGCGGGCGTACCCGATTCGGTAATAAACAGTGCCCGAGCCAAATTAATGGACCTCGAACACCAGCCTGCCGCGGCTCGTTCAAAGTCAGTACCGACAGACGTTCATTCGAACGCACAACCTCCATTACAAAACGATCTTTTCGCGATTCAGGTTCATCCGCTGCTCGAAGCTCTGGAACAACTCGACCTGAATGGCATGACACCCCTACAAGCGCTAAACTGGCTGGCCGAACAACAGAAAAAGCTGTAATCTTGCGAAACACATGAGCTTTGTAGTCTAAAAAGATATTTTATATATTAATTGGCTATAAAGCCTTGGGTAATTGGTCTTAGATCTCACTTGAGGGGGTCCATGCCTGCCACTAGAATACGCACACACTCAACATCAGGTATTGGGAGAAGAGCCCGATGACATTCGTTGTTCTCGAGAACTGTATTAAATGCAAATACACCGACTGCGTTGAAGTTTGTCCGGTGGATTGCTTCTATGAAGGCCCGAACTTTCTGGTTATCCATCCAGACGAGTGTATAGACTGCGCCTTGTGCGAACCGGAATGCCCCGCCGAGGCGATATTATCAGAGGACGAGGTACCGGAAGATCAGATTCAATTTGTCGAACTGAATGCAGAGCTCGCCGAAGTCTGGCCGAATATCACCGAACGCAAAGATGCACCAGCCGATGCTGATGAACAAAATGGTGTTCCCGGCAAACGGGCTGCGTTGGCCCGATAACGGATCAGCCATAAAAAAAGCGCCGACTGGCGCTTTTTTTATGGCTGCAAGACCCGACAAACCAAGCTAGGTTGACCGAGCGGGACTCAATAACCGGTTTCAGATGCCAAACAACGCTGTTGCTGACAATCCCTGTTTTTCCATTATATCGCGCATACGGCGCAATGCCTCGACCTGAATCTGCCTGACACGCTCACGGGTAAGACCGATTTCTCGCCCAACCTCTTCCAGTGTACTGATCTCGAAGCCGCGCAGTCCAAATCGACGAGCGACCACTTCACGCTGTTTTTCCGACAATTCGTCCAACCAATGATCAATACTCGACCGAAGATTATCGTCCTGAAGCGACTCCGAAGGATCGACCGATTTATCATCGGCGATGGTATCCAGCAGGTTCTTCTCGGACAACGGCCCCAACGGGGTGTCTACCGAGGTTACTCGCTCGTTCAGGGCCAGCATACGTTTTACATCGGCCACCGGCCGTTCAAGCAAATCGGCAATGTCTTCAGCCGTTGGCTCGTGATCCAGCTTTTGAGTCAACTCGCGAGCAGCGCGAAGATATACATTCAGCTCTTTCACCACATGGATCGGCAACCGTATGGTACGGGTCTGATTCATGATGGCACGCTCAATGGTTTGGCGGATCCACCAGGTCGCATAGGTTGAAAAACGAAAGCCCCGCTCCGGATCAAATTTTTCCACGGCCCGGATCAGGCCCAGGTTTCCCTCTTCGATAAGATCGAGCAGTGTTAAACCGCGGTTCAGGTAACGCCGGGCGATCTTGACCACCAAACGCAAATTACTTTCGATCATGCGTTTGCGACCTGCTGGCTCACCTTTTTGCGCCAGCCGTGCAAAATACACTTCTTCTTCAGGGCTGAGTAGCGGCGAAAAACCAATTTCGTTCAGGTACATCTGGGTGGCATCAAGCGACCGCTGCATGCCGCTTAAGCTATTAACAGCATCTCGGAATTCGGTATCGCTGTTTTCTTCAAATTCGCCGTTTGCCGACTCTGTCTCCGCCTTTTCAGCAGAGCTGACATCGTCGTTTGGGGAATCCAGAAGATTCTTGAATGGAGTAAAGCTATCTTCCGCAATGGCGGAACGTTGATCCCTGAGTGCTGCCATAGTCTTTCACCTGTGCGGTTTCGGGCGTTCGCCCTGTGGCCGGATTGAAAACCGGTTACCGCTGAGGCAAAAACCTCATTGGATCAACCGGTTTACCCTCTTGCCTTATTTCGAAGTGCAGACTGGGCTGGTCACCCTGTCTGCCCATTCGGGCTATGGCTTGACCCCGTGACACTTGATCAAGTTCCGATACCAGTAGTTCCTGATTGAACGCATAGGCGCTCAACAGTGACCCGCTGTGCTCAAGAATGATCAGATTGCCGTAACCGGGCAAACCATTTCCTGCGTAGACAACAGTACCTGCTGCTGCCGCAACTACAGAATCACCAATCTCACCGGTCAGATCAACGCCTTTACGATCGGACACATTCGCATTAAATGTTCGTACTATTTTCCCGTTGTGCGGCCACACCCAGGATAACTGATTAATAGTGTTATCAGTAGACTGAGAAGCTGCCGGTGCTGGTGCCGCTGCTACAGGCTTCTGATTCGTACCGGACGGTGAGGCAGCAGTGTTTGCAGGAGGACTGACAGAAGGCCTGGGGGCTGGCTCTGATGTTGCTGTAGGCACATTGCCCTCGCGGAGCACGAGTATCTGGCCCGGATAGATGATATAGCGACTGTCGATATCATTGGCAGCAGCCAGACCTCTGAAATCAAGACCAAAACGAAAGGCAATTGAATAAAGGGTATCACCCTGACGCACTTGATACTGGCCCGGCCGCGCTGCCACAGCAGAACTGCTTGCACGGGGCGGAGTCGGGGTTGCCGACGTCGGTCTGGACTGAACGGAAGGCGCGCTGCTGATGCCACTGGAGCGCACTGGACCAGACTGCTTACCACTTGTTTCCAGCGAGCGATAAGCACTGCTGGTACACCCTGCAAGTACCGAAAATGCACACAGAAATATCCAGAAAATTGCCACCTTTCGGCTGTTAAGCGTCACTCGTTTTTCCCTTTGAAAATAGGATTCATCCGCCACTCAAACGCCGTTCACAATATCGCAATATAGCCCAACCTTAATAGAAGATAATTTATTAGGTGTAATTAATCTAAAAACGGCTAATTGTTGTATTCCAATCGTGTAACACCTTATGTTTCTGATTTGGCATCTTGAGGGCCAGTCGTTTTCCAGCTCAACAGGCTCACCATCAGTGCACCCACCATCGTCGCGATCAAGGAAAGACCGAACAAAGCAGGTTGTCCGCTTAAGTTTTCGTACTCAGCTGGCAGCAGCCATTGTTGATCAAATTGCCAAGGCCAGACTTTAATCAGCGCTCCGAGTACAAAACCCAGCATGAACCCCATAACACGATCGTGCCAGCGTGCCAGCACCCAGTGCAAAAATCGGCTAAACACCAGAAGACCGATCACACAACCGAGCGCCACCCAGGCTATCACTGCGAATTCACGTTCATGCACTGCCCCGGTTATCGCCGGGTACAGTCCCAGCAACAACAGGATAAAACTGCCGGAAATACCGGGCAGCAACATCGCTGAGATGGCCAGCGCCCCACCCAGGATGAGCGTCAATGGCGTTACCGCCAGCGCCAGTCCGGTCGCAAACGCAACCCATGCGGCGATCAAGGTCCCGGCCAGAAATAACAGGCCATCGATTCGCTGCCATCGATGTCTGCCAAGCAGCAGCACCAACGAAGCTACAATTAAACCGCAAAAGAAGGCCCATAATAGTGGTGGAGCAGTGATTAACAGCCAATGAACGGCATTCAGGACCGTAAACAGACTGATCAGTATCCCCAAGCCCAGACTGGCCAGAAAGGTGCCATCTATAGTCCGCCACACATCGGCTATCTGGCCACGAAACACAGCGACCAATAACGATGGACGTAATGAAGCAAGGGCTGAAATCAGGCGTTCATATATCCCGGTAATCAAGGCCATAGTGCCACCTGACACGCCTGGAACTGCGTCGGCCGCGCCCATAACAACGCCTTTAAAGAACCAGCTCAGTATTGATTTAGTCACTCGGAATATCCTTTGTCATGACACGAATACCTAAATGTCGCTCGCACAGCAGACGCTGCCTGTTGGGCCTAGGCTGACTGGACACCAGCCAGCATTGGAACAAATCGCACGGCTTCAATCTGACGTGACGAAAAGTCGCTTCCCTGGCGCTCCACGACAGTCAGGTATTGCTGGTCAGTTCCGATGGGCAATATCAGCTGGCCGCCATCGGGCACCAACTGGTCCAATAACGCCAAAGGTGCCTCGTCGGGTGCGGCTGTACCTATAATGACATCAAAGGGACCGGCACTTGGCCAGCCCAGGAAACCATCATCCAGTTTCAGCCGAATATTATACAGATTTTGAATTTTCAGCCGCTCCCGTGCCTTCAATTGCAATGGTTTGATACGCTCTACCGAATATACCTCATCAACCAGATGAGCCAGCACCGAGGTCTGAAACCCAGACCCGGTGCCAATTTCCAGGATGCGTTCGCAATGAGGCGCAGCCAGCACCAGCTCAGTCATTCGTGCCACAATATAAGGTTGCGACAGGGTCTGGCCATACCCGATAGGCACGGAGGTATCCTCATATGCTTTATGGCCCAGTGCTTCATCGACAAAAATATGGCGCGGCACTTTCATAAAACAATCCAGCACTCGCGGATCACGAATGCCTTTGGCAAATAATCGCTCGATCAGTCGCTGACGAGTGCGCTGGGATGTCATACCGATACCTGTCAGATTCATGCAGAGGCATCCTCACGCCAGGCAGAGACTTCAAGTAACGCAGCGGTTGCATAGCTGCCAGCAGGTAGGAAGAATCGAAATTCAGGATCGGAACCCTGCCAATGCAGTACCCCCTGCTCCGGAAAGACTCTCATTTTGCGCAGGCTGCGCTGTATGCGCAACCGCACCAGTGTATCCACCCATTCTGCTTGCTGCGCCAGAAAAGGCGCCTCACGGGCGTCCAGTTCGGTGAAAGACTCACTGCGTTCACCAGGCAGGCTGGCACTCGCGGACAGAGTACCCTCGGCAACCCGAGACCATTCGCTGTCAGTGGGTGCAAGGCATTCGAACCCGCGCTTTCCCTCTTTAAATTGCAAAAAATCACCGGGCACCAACTGATTCCATGTCTGTTGCCCCACTCGCTCTGCCAGCAAACCATTAAACAGGTAACTGCGCATGGCCGACAGATGAATGCTTTGCTGGCCGCGCGGCAAACGACCTTCGCCACGGATCCATGCCAGGGCGCGGCTGAGGTTCTGGCCATTGTCGCCAAATCGCTGTGGTCCGAAATAATTGGGGAAACCCTGATCCACCAGTTGTTGCCAACGCTCTGTCAATGCGTCGGCGTCACCTTGCCAGTCACGCAGTCGAATAACAAAGTGATTGCCTACTAACTGGCCTGTGCGCAATTTACGGCCATGCCTGATCATCGTCAGCACTCGAACCCCGTCCATCACGAAGGCATTGACAGGGTCTGGTTTACCCGGCAGATGTACTGAAAAGGTTTGACGGGTAACCGCATGGCGATCTTTCAGTCCAGCGTAGCTGACATCGCGTGGCGGTATGCCGGCCCAGCGTGCCAGTTGTTTAGCAAGCCAGGCCGTATTCTGACCGGTTTTCTCCAGACTTACCCAAAGATGTTCACCTTCACCGGATGCAATTTCCGGTAACACTTCCTCGACGCAGAAATCGACAGGTTCGGCTTTGAGCCGTCCTGAACCAATGGTCGGCCCCCATGCTCTTGGCCACTCCGGCAAGGTCATCATTCAATAGACTCCAGCAGGCACACAGCTTGCGTTGCGATGCCCTCTTTGCGGCCAGTAAAACCCAGCCGCTCGGTTGTTGTCGCTTTCACGTTTACCTGATCCGCCGTACATTGCAATATCTGCGCAATGCTCTGTGTCATCGCTTTTTTATGGGCTCCCAGTCGAGGAGTCTGAGCGATCACCGTTACGTCCAGATTAACCAGACGATAGCCCTTTGCGATCACTTGCTGATACACATCAGTCAATAAAGCGCGACTGTCGGCGCCAGCCCACTCGGCATTCGTGTCCGGGAACCACTCGCCTATATCACCCAGCGCTGCCGCCCCGAGCAAGGCGTCGCACACCGCGTGCAACACGACATCGCCATCTGAGTGCGCCAGCAAGGGATGTTCAGCCGGGACCAGAACGCCGCCTAATTTTATCTCTAACGGACCGGTATCAACATCAAACCGGTGTACATCAAAGCCGTGGCCTATTCTCATTGATTGTCTCTCGTAAATTCGACATCAGACCGTCGCCAGTCGACCTTGCTGCCTCAGATAGTGGGCCACCAGGCCCAAATCATCAGGGTGAGTCAGTTTAATATTGTCAACGGATCCGTTGACCAGCCCTACCGGTTCGCCCAACCATTCGATTGCGGACGCTTCATCCGTCAGGTTTAGAGAGTGTGCCAGCCCCTGCGTCAGTGCTTCGCGCAATTGGTCATACCGGAAACACTGGGGGGTCATCGCCGCCCACAGCTGACTGCGATCAACCGTAATAAGATTATCGCCCTGACGTTGCTTGATGGTATCAGTCAATGGCCGCGCCAGCAGCGCACCATGCTGACTGTTTTGGCATTGAGTCAACAATGCCAAAACATCGCTTTGGCGAACACAGGGCCGAGCTATGTCATGTACCATGACCCAGTCGTCCGCTGCAGCAGTCATCGACTCAAGTCCGGCCAGAACAGATTCGGCACGCTGCGCTCCGCCGACTACACAGCGCAAGCCTTCATAACGACTGGCCAACACCTCACCCTGTTGATCGCTTGCGCTTAGCACCAGAATTTTCTCACCGGTAAAAGGCAGCCCAGCCCAGGCATCGAGTGTCCACTCCAGCAGCGTTTTCCCAGCCAGCAACGTATATTGTTTGGGTTGAGGTTGCCCAAAACGATGCCCCACACCGGCAGCAGGAAACAGCAGATGGACAGTGGCTAATTGAGTCAAGGTGATCGATTCCAAAGGTTGGTAGCCAAAGCCTGGCCAAACCGGCGCCACGCTGACAGTTCCGACATTATTCTGAGGGTATTACGTAAAATATCTCACCGGGTTTAACCAACCCAAGATCACTGCGGCCCAGCTCTTCAATGGCATCCAGACCAGACTTCAAGTCAGCAACTCGGGCGCTAAGTGCATCGTTACGCGCTCGATACTGCTGATTAATGCTCTGCTGGCTGGCGATTTCAGTCTCCAGGCGGTTGACATCGACCCAACTGTTTTCGCCCAGCCACCAGCGATACTGCAGCATGACCAGTAGCAACAACAAACCCACTTGCAACCAGCGCAAGGGGGTTTTGCGATACAGTTGTGGAACTGCCTTGGCACTCACTGGTTTATTTCTCACTCTATTGCCGTAATCCGGGTTACTAATTTTCAGCACAGTTGCCAGCAAGACACGAGTAGTATCCAGCCACCCTGCTGCCAATCGCGCTTAGCGTATCACACCTCAGAACGCATTCTGACGAAAACAAAAAAGGGGGCCAAGCCCCCTCTGTCAATTAACGCTGGATTGCCGCCTCTTCAGCTCAAAAGGTCAGTTTAACCCTGGCCTTTTATCTCTTTGCGGCCATTGTAGACCGCCTTGTCACCCAACTCTTCCTCAATGCGTAACAACTGATTGTATTTGGCAACCCGGTCGGAACGACACAAAGAACCCGTTTTGATCTGTCCCGCAGCCGTGCCCACCGCCAAATCAGCAATCGTTACATCTTCGGTTTCACCGGAACGATGTGAAATTACCGCAGTATATCCTGCATCCTTGGCCATTTTGATGGCGGCCAATGTTTCGGTCAAAGAGCCGATTTGATTGAACTTGATCAGGATGGAATTGGCGATACCTTTGTCAATGCCCTCTTTAAGGATTTTTGTATTGGTCACAAAGAGGTCGTCACCTACCAGCTGGATTTTGTCACCCATTAATCGGGTCTGGTAAGCAAAACCGTCCCAGTCGGATTCGTCCAGGCCATCTTCAATTGACACAATAGGGTATTGTTCAGTCAGCTTTTGCAGGTAGTTCGAGAATTCTTCGGACGTATACACTTTGCCTTCGCCCTTGAGATTGTAGTGCCCGTCTTCATAGAACTCGGAGGCTGCACAGTCCATTGCCAGGGTGATATCGTTGCCCAGATCGTAGCCCGCCGCTTCAACGGCTTCCTTGATCGCCGCCAGAGCTGCTGCATTACTCTCTAGATTCGGCGCAAAGCCGCCTTCGTCTCCAACGGCGGTACTCTGGCCCTTGGTGCTCAATACTTTCTTCAGAGCATGGAAGATTTCGGCACCCATGCGCAGTGCCTCGCTGAATGTCTTGGCACCCACCGGCTGAACCATGAACTCCTGAATATCAATATTGTTGTCAGCATGTTCACCACCATTAATGATATTCATCATGGGAACGGGCAAGCTGTATTGACCCGGCGTGCCATTGAGATCAGCAATGTGAACATAGAGCTCAACGCCCTTGGACTGGGCAGCTGCCTTGGCAGCGGCCAGCGATACAGCAAGGATAGCATTAGCGCCGAAATTCGACTTGTTTTCAGTACCGTCCAATTTGATCATGGTGGCGTCAAGACCTGCCTGATCAAGAGCATCAAAGCCAAGCAGTGCATCTCGGATCGGACCATTGATTGCGCCCACAGCTTTCAATACGCCCTTGCCAAGGTAGCGGCTTTTGTCACCATCGCGCAGTTCAAGTGCTTCGCGCGAACCGGTTGATGCGCCGGAAGGAGCGCAGGCACGCCCGCGAGTGCCGCCGTCAACGATAACGTCAGCTTCAACGGTCGGGTTACCGCGCGAATCAAGCACTTCACGTGCTTTGATGTCTAGTATCTTGGCCATCTGTGACTCTCCTGATTATTCAACAAGCCGTGTTATAACGCCGGAATCCTGTACTCAGAGCAACCGCATTGGCTTTTCAGATACGGTTTCACCCACGATCCGGGCGCTGATAATGTAGTTTTATTACAAAACAGACAGCGCAGGATTATAGGGGAAAACCTTTAAAATACTACCCCTGCCCCCCCCCCCCCTCATCATCACGCTTGCATGGCGCGAACTGCGCCGATGAAACCACTGAACAAACCGTGGCCATCACGGGGTGTAGAGGTAAATTCAGGATGAAACTGGCAGGCCACGAACCAGGGATGTTCCGGCACTTCGATGATCTCAACCAGAGCTCCATCGACCGAACGACCCGCAACACGAAGTCCGGCTTTTTGTAAGTCTTCTACATAATGATTGTTGACTTCATAGCGGTGGCGATGGCGCTCGACAATACGAGACTTGCCATAGCAGGCCGCAGAGGTTGACCCCTCAGTGAGCATGCACTCCTGCCCCCCCAGACGCATAGTCCCCCCCAGATCCGTCTTTTCATCGCGCTCAATCTTTTTGCCATCTGCTTCGATCCATTCAGTAATCAGGCCAATCACTGGATGACGGGTCTGACGATCAAATTCAGTGGAATGCGCGCCATCAAAACCGGCGACATGCCGGGCATATTCAATAACGGCAACCTGCATTCCCAAACAAATACCCAGATAAGGAATTTTGTTTTCGCGAGCATAACGCGCGGTTTCAATCTTGCCTTCAACGCCCCGGTAACCGAAACCGCCCGGCACCAGCAGACCCTGGACACCACGAAGGCAATCAGTCCCCTGTTTTTCGACCTCCTCGGCATCGATAAAGCGAATATTGACCTTGGTGCGCGACCGGATACCCGCATGATCAATGGCTTCGATCAGTGATTTATAGGCATCCAGCAATTCCATGTATTTACCAACCATGGCGATAGTGACTTCACAGTCTGGGTTTAATTTTCGGTCGGTAACATCTTCCCAGTCGCTGAGGTCTGGTTGCGGACAGTCCAGCCCCAACTTTTCAACCACAATGTCGTCAAGACCAGAACGGTGCAACATACCCGGTATCCGGTATATCGAATCGGCATCGGGCAACGAGATAACGGCACGCTCTTCAACATTGGTAAACAGAGAGATCTTACGCAGCTCACTTTTACCAATGGGGCGCTCAGAGCGACACACCAGAATGTCCGGTTGCAGACCAATAGTACGCAGCTCCTTAACCGAGTGTTGAGTCGGCTTGGTTTTCACCTCACCGGCCGTTGCGATGTAAGGAACCAGTGTCAGGTGCATCGACAGCGCACGGCGACTGCCCAGTTCGACTTTCAATTGGCGCACAGCCTCGAGGAAAGGTAGGGATTCGATGTCACCGACGGTACCCCCGACCTCCACCAGAGCGATGTCGGCATCACCGGCACCCTCGATCACCCGGCGTTTGATCTCATCGGTAATATGAGGGATGACCTGAACTGTACCACCGAGGTAATCGCCGCGACGCTCTTTACGAAGCACGTCCTGATAGATACGACCGGCCGTGAAGTTGTTGCGCCGGGTCATGGTGGTGCGCACAAAACGCTCGTAATGCCCCAGATCCAGGTCAGTCTCGGCACCGTCTTCGGTGACGAATACTTCACCATGCTGAAAGGGGCTCATAGTGCCGGGATCAACGTTAATGTAGGGATCAAGTTTGAGCATTGTCACCGACAGCCCCCGCGCTTGCAAAATGGCGCCGAGCGAGGCCGATGCGATGCCCTTGCCCAAAGAAGACACCACACCGCCAGTGACAAAAATATAACGAGTCATAATAGATCCCATCCGATATTCGCAAAGTTGGTCGGCAGCAACAAATTGTCCTGATACAACGCAAAAGCCCGCCCGGTGGCGTTTTAACTGGCCACAAGGCGTGGTGCGGGCGCGGGAATTTGTGCAACTCGAGATGGGGGATCAGATTACCAAAAAAGCCGGTAAGCCTCAATCTTTTCTCAATCGCCCGGCAGCAGAATCGGCGGCGCGCTACTCTGATCACGGTGCCAGTGAAGCCGCCAGCCTGGCTCGCCCGATTGCGCCAGCCAGGCCTGATCGACGGCCAAATCAGCCACGGCTACCAGCTCATTGTCGGCAAATAACAACGGCACCCGATCTCGCTGCCAGGGGGGTAACCGATATTCCTGAAACAGACGCTTCAGATCGCGCCGGGCCGAACGATCTGCGGGCCAGATAACCTCCCCACCCAGGCGAAGTTGCCAGCGCCAGTGCGCCTCGGCGATTCGAATCCGACCCTCGCCATGATCAACAGTTTGCAGGTAAAGCCAGCCAATACCGGGCCATCGTTGCCATTGATCGGGTATCAGCGCTGCGGATTTGCCAGGATCCGGGCTGGCTGGCACCCAATAAAGGGCTGTTCTGAAACGCTTGACGGAACCCGAACCGAATCGCACCTCGGGCTGTGCATCGACACGGGCATTCACAACGTCATGTACGATACGCTGCAATATGACTTCGCTGGGCGATATTACACCCTGACGATGCAACCAGCGGTGAATGAGTGACTGGATCTGTTCGGTCGACCAGCCCTCAAACTGAACGGCCTTGAGCGCCCCGTCATGGGCCAGACGATGCTCAATTTCGGCATCAAGATGGGCTGCTTGCTGCGTTGCCGCCTGAGTCAAATGACTCAGTGAACGAGACAGCGTCTGACGATACTGTGGCCAACGAGACTCAATCAGGGGCAACAGCTGGTGACGCAAGAAGTTTCGGTCAAACTGCGCATCACTGTTGCTGCCGTCTTCGATCCATTCGAGGCCAATCTGACGGGCCCGGGCTTCAACCTGTTGCCGTGAGGTTTCTAGCAACGGCCGCAGCAGCAAGCGTCCCTGGCGTGAGACCTGGGCCGCCATGGCGGACATCCCAGTAAGGCCACTGCCCCGTAGCAGCCGCTGTACAAAGGTTTCCAACTGATCATCCAGGTGGTGGCCAAGCCAGAGGCTGGACCCTTCAGGCACCCGCTCCATGAATACCTGATAACGGGCATCACGGGCCGCAGCCTCAAGACCCTTGCCTTCGACGCTGATACCGACCTGGAACGCCTCGAACCCACACCCCAGCTCGTCGCACTGGTGTGCACAATGTGCTTGCCAGGATTCTGCCCTCGCACTGAGACCATGATTGACGTGCACGGCAATGATGTCTTTGGGAGGCAAACGGGAGCACAGTTCATGCAATAAAAGATGGGAGTCCACACCGCCGCTGTAACCAACAAATACCGGACGGGCTGCCAGGCTGGTCAACCAGCCGTCAAAGTGGCGGTCGGCCGGAAAATCGGGAGCTGTCATGAGCCAGCCGGGTCTGACAGACCCCAGCGGTAGCGCAATTTTTCGCGATCTCCGCGGCGCCACAGCTCAGTGCCACGGGGCACCGCTACCCGCTCAACGAATACTGCGCCAATGCGCTCACAGGTACGAATAGAGGCTACGTTGTCCGGGTTGCAGGTGATCCAGATATCGCGCATGTTGTGATCCAGTGCCACGGCCCGAATCAGTTCACAGGCTTTCGCTGCATAATGGTTACCCCGATAGGCCCGGTCGATGCCATAACCTATTTGCCCGGCATAACTGACCAGCGCCGGACTGTCTCCGACACGAAGGTCAATTTGGCCGATCAGGGTTCCATCGTGCAGAACAACATCAAACAAATAGGCAGGAGCACCTTCCAGAGCGCGCTCTCCTTCCAGATATCGGTTCAACAACAGGGCAATGTCGTCAGCAACCAGAGGGTCGTATTGTCGAAACGCGAAAGTGTAAGCCGCCGTCATCAGTTTCCTGCCAAGCTGGGATCCACCGACCGAATGCAACACAAAACAACTATACGGAGGATCTCCGGCCCCAGACCAGCGCTGACACGATGGCAGTGGCCGTTAAATACTCATCGTTCTGCGGGCCTAATCGGCAGGCATTGACTCAAGCGGTCTCAAGACCGAATGACATCAACCGCTGATAGCGACTCTCCAGCAAGTCCTCTGTCGCGACTCCCCGCAGTGTGTCTAGTTGGCCAATCAAGGCATGGCGTAAATCGGCCGCCATGGCCTCAGGGTTGCGGTGCGCACCGCCCAGCGGCTCTTTGATGACAGTGTCGACCAGTCCAAGCTCGTGCAACCGTGGCGCTGTAATACCCATGGCTTCGGCTGCATCAGAAGCGCGTTCAGCCGTTTTCCACAGAATAGAGGCACATCCTTCGGGAGAAATCACCGAATAGGTGCTGTACTGCAGCATATTGAGATGGTCACAGACGCCGATAGCCAGCGCACCACCGGAGCCACCCTCGCCCACAACCGTCGAAATGATCGGGGTTTTCAATGAGGAGAGTTTCAACAGATTGTAGGCAATGGCCTCGCTCTGACCGCGCTCTTCAGCACCAATGCCCGGATAAGCACCCGGGGTATCGATAAAGGTCAGCACTGGTAGCTTGAAGCGTTCCGCCATTTGCATCAGGCGCAATGCCTTGCGATAGCCTTCGGGCTTTGGCATACCAAAGTTGCGGCGTACTTTTTCTTTGACACCACGACCTTTCTGATGCCCCACGACCAGCACAGGCTCTTCGTTTAACCGCGCAATACCCGATACGATGGCCGCGTCGTCGCCATAATGACGATCGCCATGCAGTTCGTCCCAATCGGTAAAAACAGTTGTTATGTAATCAAGGGTATAGGGACGCCTGGGATGGCGAGCCAACTGGGAAACCTGCCAGGAAGTCAGATTCGAAAAAATCTGCTCAGTCAGCTTAACTGACTGAGCATTCAGCTTTTCAATTTCGGCTGAAATATTCAAATCATTGCGGTTGCCGACGAGTCGCAACTCCTCGATTTTGGCAATCAGCTCTGCGATAGGTTGTTCAAATTCCAAATAATCCGGATTCATACCGTTTCCCTAATATGCCATCTGCGTAACCGGGTGGATCCAGTGCATCCTGTAACCGCCAGTAAAGCAGATCTGGCGGTTGCGTCAACCATCAGCCGCTGGCTCAGGTGCTAAACTGGACCGCCTGTTAACAGAATGGCGGTTCAATTCGATGGAGTTTAGCCTAAAGCTCAGGCTTCCATTGAGCAAGGGTATCAAACCTCATTGAGCTTTGAGTAAACGGAAACAATGAACCGGTCCGAATTGCCTCGGGTTACCTGACCGTTTTTTTCTCGCTTCTGACAGCCGTCAATCGTGGTAGCGGAACCGATAGGTTTTGTCATCGAAGGTCTGACGAATCCGATGCAACACCTCATCTTCCAACGGTATCCGATGCGCCGCATGCAACTTTACCTGACCTTCTGCAACACGGGAATGATAACTGATCCAGACCGGCGTGCCCTGGCCCTCGTCGAGGTCATCGCGCACCAGATCATTGAGTCGTTTCAGAAAGTCCTGAGTTTCAGACTCGGTAACCCGGAACTCAATGCCCCGAATGAGCTCCTGGCGAGCCTGGGCAAGCGTATAGATGTTCTGCGCTCGAATACGGGCACGTTCGGCATAGTCATCCCAGCCAATCTCAGCTTCAACAAAAATCACCTGATCCGGTTCCAACAAGGGCTTGAAGCGCTGGTAATCCTCACCGAATAAGGTCATCTCTATGCGCCCGGTGCGGTCATCCAGAGACACGATCGCCATTGTATCACCGCGCTGTGTCTGACGCGTGCGAACGCCCAGAACCAGACCCGCCAGCGTTTTGGTTTGTTTGCGCAGCCGACGCAACTCCTCCGGCGGCATATCCAGCTCGCCCAGACGCATGGACGCTATCTTGTTGACTTCTGCTTCGTACTCATCAATCGGGTGACCGGTCAGATAGAGGCCCAGCGTATCTTTTTCTCCCATCAGCCGTTCTTTCAGAGAATGCTGCATCACCTGCTCATAGGGCTCAAAAGGTTGCTGCTGACTTTCTACCTGAACATCATTAAACAGATCGATCATTCCGGCAGCCTGGTTGCTGGCCGATTGTTCCGCCGTGCGTACGGCATCGTCCATGGCCGCCAGCATCATAGCGCGATGTGGTGCCAACTGATCCAGCGCTCCGGCTTTTATCAGCGCTTCAATGCAACGCTTGTTGACCTTGCGACTGTCGACCCGCTCGCAGAAATTGAACAGGTCGGTAAAGGGACCCCCGGAGGCTCTTGCTGTGACAATGGCTTCTACCGGTCCTTCACCTACGCCTTTAATCGCCCCCAGACCATAAATAATCTGATCGGTCGGGTTGACTGTGAACATGTAATCACCGGCATTTACATCCGGTGGTAATACATCGATACCCAACTGACGGCAATCTTCGATAAAGATGACCACTTTGTCGGTATTATCGAGTTCCGACGACAGGGTCGCCGCCATAAAGGCAGCCGGATAATGTGCCTTTAGCCAGAGTGTCTGGTAAGACACCAGAGCGTACGCAGCTGAGTGGGATTTATTGAAGCCGTAACCGGCAAATTTTTCCACCAAGTCGAAAATCTTGGTGGCCAGGTCAGCGTCCACTCCTTTGGAGGCTGCACCGGCGGCAAATACTTCCCGCTGTTTGGCCATTTCCTCCGGCTTCTTCTTGCCCATCGCACGACGCAGCAGGTCAGCGCCACCGAGCGTGTAACCGGCCAGCTCCTGGGCAATCTGCATGACCTGTTCCTGGTACAGAATAATGCCGTAAGTCGGTGCCAGAATAGGCTTCAGCCACTCGTGCTGGTATTGAGGATCCGGGTATGCTATCTCCTCGCGCTCATGCTTGCGATTGATGAAGTTATCCACCATACCCGACTGCAGCGGCCCCGGACGGAACAACGCCACCAGAGCGATCATGTCCTCCAGACAGTCCGGTTTCAGTCTCTTGATCAGATCTTTCATGCCTCGTGATTCCAGCTGGAACACGGCTGTCGTCTGAGCTTTCTGCAGCAACTGAAATGACGGCTCGTCATCGAGTGGAATGTGGGCTATGTCGATACTCGGTTCGCCCTTTGCTTCGAGCCGGGGGTTAATAATCTTCAGCGCCCAGTCAATGATGGTCAGGGTTCTGAGACCCAGAAAATCGAACTTGACCAGGCCTGCAGATTCAACGTCATTCTTGTCATACTGGGTCATCAGACCGCTGCCGTCCTCGTCACACAATAAAGGCGAAAAGTCAGTTAGTTTGGTAGGTGCGATGACCACACCGCCAGCGTGTTTGCCGGTTTGGCGGGTAATGCCTTCCAGCTTGAGCGCCATTTCCCAGATGTCCATACCCTCCTCGTCATCATCGAGAAAGGCTTTCAGCTCGGCTACCTCGTCCAGTGCCTTGGTCAGCGTCATACCCGGATCACCAGGTATCATCTTGGAGATGCGATCGGCCAGACCGTATGCTTTGCCCTGTACCCGGGCGACATCTCGAACAACCGCCTTGGCAGCCATGGTGCCGAAAGTAACGATCTGGGAAACGGCCTGTCGGCCGTACTGGTCAGCGACGTACTGGATTACCCGGTCACGTTTTTCCATGCAGAAGTCGACATCGAAGTCCGGCATCGAGACCCGCTCAGGATTCAGGAAGCGTTCAAACAGCAAGTCGTATTCCAGCGGATCGAGATCCGTAATATCGAGCGAGTAGGCTACCAGGGAACCAGCACCGGAGCCCCGGCCAGGGCCGACTGGAATATCGTGCTCTTTGGCCCAGCGAATAAAGTCCATCACGATCAGGAAGTAACCGGGAAATCCCATTTGGATGATGATATTCAACTCAAATTCCAGTCGGGCTACGTACTCCCCGTGCTTGACCGCGTAGTCGGGATCTTTTGCTTTCAGATTTACGCTCAGGCGCCGCTCAAGACCTTCAAAGCTCAACTGGCGGAAGTACTCATCCATGGTCATGCCATCAGGAATGGGGTAATCCGGCAGGAAATACTCGCCCAGCTGCAAGGTCGTTGAGCAGCGTTGCGCGATTAATAAGGTATTATCAATGGCCTCAGGAATATCCGAAAATAAGGCCGCCATCTCTTTTGCGCTTTTCAGATATTGCTGATCAGAGTAGCGCCTGGCGCGTTTGGGGTCGTCTATAGTGGCACCGTCATTGATGCAGACGCGGGCTTCGTGCGCGTCGAAATCCTCCTGGGTCAGAAACATCACGTCATTGGTTGCCACCGAAGCAATGTCAAGGTCGCGTGCCAGCAAAAGGCTACCCTGAACAATGACTTCGTCCTGATCCCGGCCAGTGCGCTGCAACTCCAGGTAATAGCGATCGCCGAAAACCGACTGCCAGTGCCGGGCATGTTCACGGGCCCAATCGGCATTACCGCGCCTAAGCGCTTCACCAACATCACCAAACCGGCCGCCACTGAGCAGAATCAGGCCTTCGTTCCGGTCATTGAGCCACTCTGGCTTGATCACTGCCCGGTCGTGCACCTGATGCGTCTGGTAGGCATCAGATATCAGTTCGGTCAGGTTCCGGTACCCCTTGGCGTTTTGCGATAAAACGCTCATCCGGAAAGGAGCCGCAGGATCAGCTGGATTTTCGACCCAGAGATCTGCACCCAGCAGCGGTTTGATACCGGCACCCAGAGACGCATTATAAAACTTGATCAACCCGAAAAAATTGGTGATATCGGTGATCGCAACGGCAGGCATGCCCTGGCTGAGCGCCGCTTTAACCAGGGCCTTGGGACGAATCAGGCCGTCGATCAGTGAATATTCGGTATGAACTCTGAGATGCACAAATTGAGCGGACACGCTGGATTTTCTCCTTCTGAACCAGGCCCCATGGTACTACCTGAAGCGTCTTGTTGGCAGCTTATGATGGGCGTTATTGCATCCAGTCCGCTAAATTCTCCGCTATTTATTCTGCGCCAGTATGGCCTTGACCGGAGCATAGCTGCGCCGGTGAGCGTTTATAACGCCGTGCACTTGCAACGCCGCCAGGTGAGCTGGAGTCGGGTAGCCTTTGTGACGGGCAAAGCCATAATGCGGATATTGCTGATCCAGCGCCACCATGTCGGCATCGCGCCGCACCTTGGCCAGTATCGAGGCAGCACCAATAGCCGCTATCAGGCTGTCTCCCCTGATAATTGCTTCTGCCGGGCAGGGCAAGCCAGCGGGCAGCTTATTGCCATCGATCTGGCAGAATTCAGGAATTAAAGACAGGCCGGCAACGGCACGCTGCATCGCGAGCAAACTGGCTTGCAGAATATTCAGGGTATCTATTTCTGCGACACTGGCGCTGGCTATGCACCAGCTCAGTGCTCGCTCTTTGATCTGCTCGCTGAGCAGCTCACGACGCTTCGCAGTCAGCGCCTTGGAGTCGGTTAAGCCCGGAATGGGCTGGCCTGAATCCAGAATCACCGCGGCCGCAACAACATCCCCCGCCAGGGGGCCGCGGCCGACTTCATCAACACCCGCGATCAGATCACCGCGAGACTGGAATACCAGCCCCTGCTGCATCATTTGTCCTCAACACACGCGACGGCCAGCACAGCGGCCGCAGCCTGCTCATCTGCCCCGCGCGCCAATTGACGATGCAGAAAGCGAGAACGTTGCTCAAACTGATCACGATAGTCCGTATCTGTCAGGATCATAATCAAATCCTCTGACAACCGCGCGGGCGTTGCTTCATCCTGCAACCGCTCAGGTACCCACTCGCTTTGCGTCAGGATATTGGGCAGTGATACCCAGGGAGTCGTCGCCATGGCTTTCATGATCCGGAACGTCAGTGCAGTGAGCCTATAAGATACAACCATCGGCCGGTTCAACAACATGGCCTCAAGCGCAGCCGTGCCTGAGGCGAGCAGCACGCCGTCACTGGCAATCATCACATCCGTCGACTGGCCTGAATAAAGCTTAATATGCAGATCAGTGCCCCAGCGACGCATAGCCGCTTCAATTTGCTCCCGACGAAACTCGTTGGCCGCCGGAATCAACACAGTCAGCGGGCCAAGAGTGTGCTGCGCCAATGCCGCTGCTTGCAAAAAAAGGGGGGCCAGGCGACTCACTTCGCTGCTGCGACTACCCGGCAATACCGCCAGACACATTCCCAAATCGGGCAATCCAAGTCGCTCACGGGCTGCCGCTTTGTCGGGCTCCATAGGTAATTGATCAGCCAGGGTGTGGCCGACAAAGGTAACCGGCACCTGATGCTCACGATAAAAATCGGCCTCAAAAGGCAACAGAGTGAGCATATGATCAACCGAGAGCCGGATTTTTTTGATTCTACCCCGGCGCCAGGCCCAAACTGAGGGCGAAACATAGTGTACGGTTTTGATACCCGCAGCGCGTAGCTGGCGCTCAAGGCCAAGGTTAAAATCGGGCGCATCGATGCCAATGAACACATCTGGGTGCCAATCAATACACCAGTCACGATAGGCAGCACGAATGCGAAACAACTCACGCAACCGGCCAAGAACTTCGGTGAGCCCCATGACCGACAACCGCTCCATGGAAACGCGACTGCACAGGCCTTCTGCTATCATCCGATGACCACCGATACCACCGAATTCAATATCAGCGTGGTGAGCACGCAGGGCTCTCATAAGGCCCGCACCAAGAATATCACCGCTGGCTTCTCCCGCCAGAATGGCAATGCGCAGGGGTCCGGACATCAGCGCACTATGCCCCGGCTGGCCATTTCGATGCTGTGCACAAAGACAGCCACTTCCGGGAAAGCCAGAGCAATCGGCTCGAGCTGGGCAAGTGCAACCTTGGTCGTTTTGCTTTCCCGATACACAGTTTTATAGGCATTCCGCAGCGCCTTGATGGCCTCGGCGCTGAACCCCCGCCGACGTAAGCCTTCTGTGTTCATACCGTGAGGAGAAGCGGGATACCCCTGAACCGTCACAAAGGCAGGAACATCTTTCAAAACAGTGGAGCCGGTTCCAACAAAGGCATGGTCGCCGATGGAGACGTATTGATGTACGCCAGCATTGCCGCCTATGGTAGCGTGAAACCCGACTTTCACATGACCGGCTAGCTGGGCAGAATTGGCCAGGATTACGTGATCTCTCAGCACAACATCATGCGCTACATGCGAATAAGCCATTAACAAACAATGACTGCCAACGCGCGTTTCACTGTTATCCTGGATGGTTCCCCGATGCAAAGTCGCACATTCACGAATGGTATTGTGATCACCGATCACCAGCCGGGTTGACTCACCCTGATATTTCAAGTCCTGGCAAGCCTCACCAACACTGGCAAACTGATAAATTTTATTGTGCCGCCCGATGGTTGTCGGACCATTGATGACTACATGGGGACCCACCCAACAGCCTTCTCCAATCTCGACCTCAGGACCGATCACGGTAAAAGGACCAATCACCACACCATCGGCAATGCGTGCCGCTTTATCGACCAGTGCCGTCGGATGTATCACGGGTTAGCTTTCCTTTCAGCACACACAATGTCAGCTGACGCAACCAGTTTACCGTCCACTTCTGCCCTGCAGGTAAATTTGAAGATGCCGCGTCGCTCGGACACCAGCGTGCTGAAAAGATCCAGCCGATCGCCGGGCACTACTTGCTTCTTGAACTTAACATTGTCGAGTCCGGCGAAGAGATACAAATAACCGTCAACAGGTCGATTACCCGAGGTTGCAAAGCCAAGCATAGCGGATACCTGGGCCATGGCTTCACACATAAGAACACCGGGGAAAATAGACTGGCCGGGAAAATGGCCATTAAACAGCTCTTCATTTCCTGTAACATTCTTGAAGCCAGCAATGGCTTCTCCTGGGGTAAGTTCCGTTACTCGATCTACCAGTAAAAATGGATACCGATGCGGCAAGAGTGCCTTAATGGCTTCGTGATCCAGGGGCGGTTCAATACTCATGATCAATCCTCAGACTTCGGCTCGACGGACCCAGCCATCAACGCCTTTTCAAGTGTTTTCAGGCGCTGCTCATACCGATCCAACTGACGCAACCGCACCACAGTTCGGCGCCATTCATGACTGGGTTGCACTGGCCAACCAGAGGAATAAGCGCCCGCTTCGGTAACACTTTTGGTGACCATCGACTGGCCCGTGAAATGCGCTCCGGGTGTGATCTCAATATGTCCGGCGAGCCCCGACTGACCACCAATAGTGCACCCCGCGCCGATGTTCGTGCTACCAGCAACACCAACCTGACCTGCCAGCGCCGTTGCCTGACCCAGCACCACGTTATGTGCAATCTGAACCAGATTATCAATGATCACATCGTTTTCAATAACAGTGTCACCCACGGCACCCCGGTCAATGGTGACATTGGCACCTATATCGACCCGATCACCAATCACAACCGTCCCTAACTGGGCAATCCGGTGCCATCGACCACTTGTCGGCGCAAAGCCAAAGCCATCAGACCCGATGACCGTACCCGGCTGAACCCGGCAATCCTCACCCAGTCTGACGTCATAGCGTACCGTTACATTGGCCAAAATGGTGGTTCTAGCGCCAATCATAACCCCGGCCTCCAGCACAACACCGGCGCCAATAGTGCACCCGTCACCAATCACTGTAGCAGCGCCGATCACCGCGTTTGCACCGACGGAGACCTCAGAACCCAACTGCGCATCGATGGCAACAACAGCACTTTGATCAACCTGATGGCTGGGCAAAGGCTGTTTACTGAAGCGGTGCGATACTCTGGCATAGGCTGCATATGGATCTGAAACCAGAATGAGTGCCGCTGAACCCGGCGCTTTGGTCACCGTATCGGGCCTGGTAAGAATCGCAGTCGCCTGACACTGACTAAACTGAGTCGTGAACTTTTTTGAGGCCAAGAACGTCAAGCTACCAGGTTGCGCCTGATCAATTGCTGCTACCTGTATCAGAGGCTTATCCCAGCACAGCTCATTGCCGCTCAGTTCAGCATCAAGTTCGGAGGCTAGCTCCCTGGCTGTTATCATCGAATCTGCTCTATGGTTTTTTATTGCTGAGCCTGATAAAGCGCATTGAATTGCTCTAACACGGCGTCGGTTAAGTCCAGAGAATTACGATGGTAGACAACCGCCGCTTTGTCCAGAATGATATCAAATTCACGACCTTCAACGACAGCTTCAATCGCCTCAGCCATCAGTGGCTGAAACTGGCGAACAAAGGCACTGCGGCGTTCTCCCTGGACCTGCTGCAACTGGCGAACCAATTGTTCGCGTTGCCGGGCTCGCTGCTGCAACTGGGCCTCCAATTCGCTCATCTCGGCGTCAGTCATGATGTCGGCATCGGTTCTCGCCCGGCTTTGCAGTTGCTGGATCGATTGACCCAGTGTCTGTACCTGCTGCTCTTCCTGCGCAAACTCCTGCTTCAATTCGGCGGTTGCCGCTTGAGCTGCATCACTGTTGAACAGAACATAATTCTGATCAAGGAGCGCCACTTCAGCTGCTTGAACCGTGGCCGCCAACACCATTGCCGACAGTACAACGGCTACTTTGTGAAGCCAGCGCGAACCTGCGGACGTCGAGCTATTTTGAGTTAAAGTCTTCATTCTGTCTCCTGTCTATGTCAAGTATGACAATGCGCCCTGTCTGGACAACATCCTGTGCAAAGGTTTTCGAACAGTCGGCCGGTAATGGGCACAGCAAACACCCATTTCAACCAGCAGCAACCGTATCGTCAATAACCAATGCCAATAGTAAATGCGAAATTATTTTCCAGATCACCGTCACGGGCGTTCAATGGCCAGGCGTAACTGAAGCTCAACGGCGCTATTGGAGTGATCCAGGTAATGTCGATACCGGCGGCGTAGCGTAAATCCCCCAGGTCAACGCCCTCGGTGCAATTGGTATTACCGGAACGGCAATCATCTGTGAATACATTACCACCATCAATAAAAAGTGATGCCCTGAACGCATCCTGACTTTCTACCAGGGGCATGGGTATCAGCAATTCTGCACCATACTCAATCTTGATGTTTCCGCCAATAGGTGACGGACTGGCCAGCGGTTCGCCACTCCCGTCAAGGTTCGGTGTACTCAGTGGTCCCAGGGAACCGGAGCGGAAGCCACGCACAGAGCGCACGCCACCGGAATAGAAGTGCTTGTAAAACGGCAATCGGTTGGCATCACCATAGCCACCGCCGTACCCTACATCGGTATGCAGACGGAAACTGTAACTATCGTTAATCGGAATATACTGCTCAGCTGCACCCGTCAGGCGGTAATAGGTTAAATCGCCAAGAGGGGTAGCCACTTCACTCGACAGGTTCAACTGACGCCCCCGGGTAGCTTTGAACGTACCATTGAGGGTGTTGTATTTCCAGGTTACCCGGGTATCGATGATGCCATAATCGCTACCATTTTCATCGCGAAAGTCGGTCATTTCCTGCGGCGCATTGTTGCTCAGAAACAGCTCATCCTGACTGTAGCCAAGACCGTAGGTAATGCGCTGATTCTCAGACAGCGGATAACCCAACCGCAACCGGCCACCCGCCGTATTGGTGGCATAGGTGCTGAACGTCTGATCACTGAAATCGGTTCGACGGTAGTACAGGTCAATACCCCGGCTCACTCCGTAGATGGTGAAATAGGGGTCTTCAAAGGACAGGTTATAATTCTGCTCGGATGTGTTTACCGTCACCGATGCCAAGAAATCGTAGCCCTTACCCTGGAAGTTCTTTTGCTCAACCTTGGCCTCGGTAAAGAAACCACTTACGTCAGAGTAGCCAATGGAGCCCGTGATCTGGCTATTAGTGGTTTCTTCGACCGTGACAATCAAATCAACCAGGTCATCGCGGCCCTCGATTCGTTGGGTGCGAATATCTACCCGGCTGAAATACCCCAAACGCTCAAGGCGTGCGCGAGACAAACGGATATTGCGATTGATGACCAGCGCTCGTTCGAGCTGCCTCAGTTCGCGACGTATCACTTCATCGTTAGTGTCTGAATTGCCGCGAATCTCGATCCGGTTTACGTAAACCGGTTTACCCGGATTGACCGTCAGGCTGACATCGACAGTGCGATTATCACGGTCAGGTTCGAGCTGGCTGTTCACCTCGGCAAAAGCGTAGCCACGATCGCCCAGAACGTCGTTAATCGCTGATGAGAGGTTACTGATCGCGACGCGCGAATACAGGTCACCATCGCCGATGGTTATCAGATCATGGAGCTCTTCATCCAGTCCAACCAGGTCACCATTTAGCGACAAGCTGGAAATGAAATAGGGCTCACCCTCAAACACATTCATGATCAGGGTGATATCAGCTTTGTTATCGGATATGGAAACCTGATTCGATTCCAGACGGAAATCCAGATAGCCACGATCCAGATAATAGTCTTCCAGTCGCGCCAGATCACCGGTCAGTTGCGCCTGACCAAAGCGATTACGCCGGGCAATAAACTGGAACGGATAGCGCTTGCTGGTTTCCCTCAATTGCAGCGCAGCCAGCAGCTCGTCATCGGTGAACACCGTGTTGCCGGTGATTTCAATGTAGTCGATCCTGGCCACAGGGCCTTCGCTGATCAGCAGCTCTACACCCACCCGGTTCAACGACAGCGGGGTCACTTCTGGCAAAACAGTGGCGTTATAGCGCCCCTGAATGCTGTATTGACGCTCAAGTTCGAGCTCAATACCTTCTAACAGCGACTGATTAAAAATTTCGCCTTCTGCCAGACCGACATCGGACATCACCCGTTCCAGAGTCTCAGTAGGAATTGTTTTATTACCGGAAAAACTGACTGAACTGATGGCAGGGCGCTCGGTAACAGTAAATATGACGGTAGTGTCTTCACGCAGTACCTGTACATCACTGAAATAGCCGGTGGAGTACACAGCCCGGAGCCATTCGTCGGCGGCTGCCGGATCAACCTGATCTCCCTCCTGAATCGGCAGTGCCTGCAATACCGAGCCCAGGGACACCCGCTGCAAGCCATTGACGGTCAGAGCGTCTACCCGAAAGGGTTCCGCCATGGTTGCAGCACTGAGCAACAGTGCCAGCACCGCTGCAACAACAAATCTCATAGTTACTCCCGTTATTTACACATCGACGCTGGCCGGACACTCACCAGCACAGGCCCTACAACCGATCACTGACCGTTATAATCGGCCGATATCGTTGACAAACGCCAACACCATCAACCCGGCAATCAATATCAATCCAATTTGCGACCCTATCAGCTGGAAACGCTCTGACAGGGGTTTGCCTCGCACCCACTCGACCGCGTACATAACAATATGCCCACCGTCCAATACCGGAATAGGCAACAAATTTACAACACCCAGGCTGATACTGATGAACGCCAGAAAACGAATATAACTTGCTGCGCCACCCTGGACGGATTCACCGGCCAACTGCGCCATCGAGATAGGACCACCAATTTGTTCTACGGAAACCAGCCCGGACAGCATTTTTCCCAGCATGGCAAAGCTCAGACGGACCATCTCAGCAGTATCCTGCAATCCCAGCCAGACCCCAACCCAGGGCCACTCGCGCTGGACGACCAACTGCTCCTCCGGCCAGACCGCTGGGGCCGCTATAGCGCCAATGTAGCCCTGAGTCTGGTCATCCACTTGGCGCAACGCTGGCGTAACGGTCAGCGTCTGCTGACCTTGGTTCCGTTCCAGCAACACCGTCAGGGATCGGCCGCCATTGGGCTGAATTATGCCGACCCAGTCCACCCAATTTTCGATCATTTGACCATTGACCGAAATAATCCTGTCTGCGGGCTGTAAACCAGCGGCCTCAGCCGCGCCACCAGGCAGGATTTGTCCGATCACTGCCGGCGTCTCCGGCCGGCTGGGGTAGAGACCAAGACTGGCCATTGGATTAGGCTCACTATCGCGGGCCATCCAACGGTTAATCGGTATACTGAGTATCTGAGTCTGTGCTTCACGACGCACAGTCAGCTCGATAACACCGGTATCTCCCACCCGATTGGCCAGAGCCAGGTTAATATCAGTCCAGTTATCAACGGCACGCCCGTCAACACGCTCGATAACATCGCCTCGCTGCACACCGGCCTCGTAAGCCGGTGTTTGCGGAACAGGATCATCGGCCCAGGGTGCCAAGCCCTGCACGCCAATGCTGTAGAGCAATGCGAAGGCCAGAATCGCAAACAAGAAATTGGCAATCGGACCAGCTGACGCCACGGCAATGCGCTGAGCGGGCGTTTTGCGAGTAAAGGCCTGATTCAAATCGGCTTCATCTACCGGGCCTTCACGCTCATCGAGCATTTTTACGAAGCCGCCCAGCGGGATCCAGGCAATCACAAACTCGGTGCCGTGGCGATCATACCAGCGAAACAATGCCTGACCGAAGCCCACTGAAAAACGCAGAACCCGGATCCCGTTACGACGCGCTACCCAGAAATGCCCGTACTCATGCACAGTCACCAGAATACCCAATGCCAACAGAATACCCAGAATATTAGTCAGGATAGCGATCATGTCCGTGCCTCTATAGCTGCAACTGTCAGCGCACGCGCGCGCTTGTCGATCTCGAGCAATTGCTCAATCGACGTAGCTGGCTCGTACGCCAACTGATTCAAAACCTGTTCATTAATATGGGCTATTTGCGGGAATGACAGACGACGATGTAAAAAAGCATCGACACTGATTTCATTAGCCGCATTCAGTACAGCCGGGCAGGTGCCACCCGCCGCGATGGCCTCTTCTGCCAGCCGCAAACAGGGGAACCGCACCCGATCCGGACGGTCAAAACTCAGGTTTAGCCCAGTATTAAAATCAAGCGCAGCACTGCCACTGTCGATACGATCCGGATACGCCAAGCCGTAAGCAATCGGTGTTCGCATATCAGGGGTCCCCAGTTGTGCAATCACTGAGCCATCGATGTAACGCACCATAGAATGAATAACACTTTGCGGATGCACCACCACTTCAACATCGGCTGGTTTCAACTCAAACAGCCAGCAGGCTTCAATCAGCTCGAGCCCCTTATTCATCAGCGTGGCTGAGTCTACTGATATTTTCTGACCCATTGACCACGTTGGATGGGCGACAGCTTGCTCGGGTGTCACCCGCTCCAGCTGTGCAGCAGTGGCATTCAACAAGGGGCCGCCAGAAGCGGTCAGCAAAACGGATGCAACGCCCTGGCGGCGATGCTCACCGGGCATGCATTGGAATATAGCATTATGTTCACTGTCGATTGGCAGTAGTTCAGCGCCGGACTGTTTGACCGCGGACATCAGCAAATCTCCCGCCACGACCAGACTTTCTTTATTGGCCAGTAATAGACGTTTACCTGCACGCGCTGCTGCCAGGGACGACAATAACCCGGCAGAACCAACAATGGCCGCCATCACAGCATCTACGTCCGGGTGCTCTGCCATGGCTTCCAACGCCGCGTTACCGACCAGGACCTCTGTGCCGCGATGGCTCAGTTGAGACTGCAACTGGCGCTGACTTGAGATATCCGGCACCACGGCGTAGCGCGGCCGGTGTTGTGATATTTGTCGGGCCAACAATTCAAGATTGCGGTGGCCTGACAGTGCAAAAACACCAAATCGGTCCGGATGCCGAGCAATGACATCGAGGGTATTGCAGCCAATGGAACCGGTTGAACCGAGCACAGTCACCCACAGACGCGAGTGGGACCGAGCAACCGAAACGCCGAATGACAGTGTCATGGCTACAGGATGACCAGAAGTAAAAGCACACAAAACATAGGGGTCGCCGCGCAGAGACTGTCTATCCGGTCCAGAATACCGCCATGTCCTGGTAGCAAGCCGGAGCTGTCCTTGATACCCCGAAAACGTTTAAGCAGGCTTTCGAACAAATCCCCAAGGACTGAAATCGCAACCACCAGCGCACTGATCATTAACAACAGAATCCATTGGAGTAGCGATAATGCCGGCAAAAAGTACAACGCCATTAACGCCGATACCAGAACCGAAGTAGCCATTCCACCATAGACGCCGGCCCAGGTTTTACCGGGGCTGACTGACGGGGCCAATTTACGATTGCCGAACGCCCGACCAGCAAAATAGGCGCCGATATCGGCTCCCCAGACCAGCAGCATCAGCCAGGTCAATACCAGATTGGCGTTGGGCTGCCCCTTGAGTACGTTCAACCCCAACCAAAGCGGCAGCAGCACAGGCAACGCCATCATCAACCGTACCCAACGACCCTTTATCCAGGCCTGGCTGGCCGGATAACGAAACACCATAACCAGCGCAAACAGCCACCACAACAGCGACCACAGCGTCAGTTGAAGCCAGGTAATGCCGGTGCTGTTCTGCAACCACCACAACACCATCAATACAAACGCCATAGAAAGCGACACGCCCAGACGAGTACTGAGTCGCTGAAAACCCGCCAGGTTAGCCCACTCCCAGGCACCAATAACAACGATAGCACCAATAAATGCCGCAAAACCGGCTTCCGGCAGCCAGTAAATACACGCCAGCATCAGGGGAGCCAGAACCAGCGCAGTTATCAGGCGTTGGATAAACATAATCAGGAAGTCACTCTCTGTTCCAGCTGCTCGTCAGTGCGCCCAAAACGACGCACCCGTCCGGCAAAACTGGCAAAAGCCTGCTGCAGTGAGGCTTTGTTAAAATCGGGCCAGAACTCATCTGTGAAGTAAAACTCGGTATAGGCAAATTGCCATAATAGAAAATTGGAAATACGCTGCTCACCGGCGGTTCGAATACACAGATCCGGAGCGGGTAGATCGCCCAGAGCGACACGCGTTTGCATGGCCTCTTCGGTTACCTGCTCCGGAGTTAACCGGCCACAAGCGACATCACGCGCCAGACTGCGGGCCGCCTGAGTAATGTCCCAGTGCCCTCCATAGTTGGCAGCAATAACCAGTGTCATGCCGGTGTTATTGACCGTCAGCGCCTCCGCATGCGCTATTGCGGCCTGAATCGCTGAACTGAAACCAGCTTTGTCACCAATAATCCGTAATTTCAAGTTGTTTTCATGCAGCTTTTTTACTTCACGATTCAGTGCCATCAGAAACAACTCCATCAGAGCGTTAACTTCGTCTCGGGGACGACGCCAGTTCTCAGAGCTGAAGGCATAGAGTGTCAACACCTCAACGCCAGATCTGGCACTGTGTTCGACAACCGTTCTAACCGCTTTGGCACCGGCCTTATGCCCCGATATACTGCCCAGCAGCCGCTTTTTCGCCCAGCGATTGTTGCCATCCATGATAATGGCCACATGGCGAGGAACAGTGGTAGCTCCTGCTGAGGTAACAGTGGTCATAGGCTTCCTTTTTTGCTGAGCGCGTCACTCGATCGAACTGATGCGGCGAATTGCTCTGAACTCGGCAATACAGTTCAGGAGCGACAACACTTGTATTGTTTGTTTTGCGCCGTCCCTACAAAAAATAAAGGCACCATGGGTTCACCAGGCTGCCTGATTCTGGAATCCGATAACGGTCCTAGACCGTCATCAGTTCCTTTTCCTTACTGGCCAGATGCGCCTCTACCTGAGCAGTAGCGGCGTCAGTCAGCTTTTGCACTTCATCTTCTGCACCACGGCCTTCATCTTCAGACAGTTCTTTTTCCTTGACCAGCTCTTTGATCGTAGCATTGGCATCTCGCCGACCACTGCGAATAGATACCCGCGCTTTTTCGGCTTCAGCGCGCGCAACTTTGATCATGTCTTTGCGCGACTCTTCAGTCAATGAAGGCATGACAACGCGGATCTTGTCTCCGGACGTTGCCGGGTTAAGACCCAGGTCAGCCTTCATAATAGCTCGCTCGATCTCAGGCACCAGGGTCCGCTCCCAGGGCACGATCGCCAGGGTCCGTCCATCTTCCACGTTGATGTTCGCCACCTGCTTCAACTGCGTGGGAGTGCCATAATAGCTGACCATCACACTGTCGAGAATGGAAGGGTTGGCCCGACCAGTACGAATTTTATTAAAGCCGTCATCCAAGGAGCCAATGGCCTTGCGGTTATGTGCCTCAACCTCTTTCTTAATGTCTTCGATCATGCAGTTACATCCTCTACCATCAGCGTTCCTTCATCACCGCCAACCATCAGCGATATCAACGCACCTGGTTTATTCATATTAAATACCCGGACCGGCATATTGTGGTCACGCACCAGACAAACAGCGGTCAAATCCATCACACCCAACTGTTTCTCCAGCGCCTCGTTGTATGTCAAACGATGGTATTTTACAGCATCCGGATTGGTTCTTGGATCATCATTATACACGCCGTCGACATTCGTTGCCTTGAGAACCAGATCTGCCTGGATTTCAATTCCGCGCAAGCAAGCGGCCGAATCGGTTGTAAAGAACGGATTACCCGTTCCCGCTGCGAATATCACTACGTCGCCCTGAGTCAGGTAACGAATCGCGCTGCGCCGGTCGTAATGCTCGACAATACCTGACATTGGAATAGCCGACATCACCCGGCTACGTATATTAGACCGCTCCAGCGCATCGCGCATCGCCAGGGCATTCATCACTGTAGCCAGCATGCCCATATGGTCGCCTGTCACGCGGTCTAGACCAGCTTCATTCAGTGCCTTGCCCCGAAACAGATTACCTCCACCAATAACCAGACCAACCTGAACGCCGATGCCAACCAACTGACCAATTTCCAGCGCCATCCTATCAAGCACCTTTGGGTCGATACCAAATCCCTGCTCGCCCGAGAGCGCTTCACCACTGAGTTTGAGCAAAATACGCTTATGGCGCGGATGAGAGTCTTTGGTGGGCATGATGGTCTCCTAAAAAGGTCACTGGAACGCAGAGCCAGAGGGTAATTCCAAGTTGCGCTGCTACTGTGCGTCGCAAGCGCCGCCGGTGCAAGCGGGATTCACGTAAACAGCCGTTCCGGACCGGCCTATACAGCGTAGCGCAAAGTGCCCGCGCACCAAAAAAAAGGGCAGTTAAAACTGCCCTTTTTTTATCAGCTGCCTTTGGCAGCTGCAGCAACTTCGGCGGCGAAGTCGACTTCTTCACGCTCGATGCCCTCGCCTACTTCCAGGCGATTAAAGCCAAGGATCTCAGCGCCTGCATTTTTCGCCAAGACACCCACTTTGGTGTCAGGGTCTTTTACAAACGGTTGTTCCAGCAGTGAAATCTCGGCAACAAACTTCTTCAGTCGGCCCTGCACCATCTTCTCAATGATTTCAGCTGGCTTGCCCGAATTCTCGGCCTGCGCAGAAACAACTTGCTTCTCACGATCAAGAACGTCCTGGGGAACGTCATCAGCTGACACAAACTGCGGGTTAATAGCAGCCACATGCATGGCAACACCGCGGCCCAACTCCTGGTCACCACCATTCATTTCAACGGCAACACCAATTCGACCACCGTGAACGTAAGTAGCAACCGTTTTGCCTTCCCCACCAGCGAAAATAACCCGGCGAACCGAGATATTCTCACCAATCTTCTGGACCAACGCTTCACGGGCAGATTCCAGATCACCGTCCATCAGGGCAGCTACATCAGCTTGCTGATCGGCAAACGCCTTGTCGGCTACGGTGTCGGCAAACGCCAGAAAGTTTTCATCACGAGCCACAAAGTCGGTTTCGCTGTTCACTTCCAGGAGCATGGCTAGGCTGTTGTTAGCAGACTGGCGCGTAATGATGATACCTTCAGCGGCGGTACGACCGGCTTTTTTGGCCGCTTTGAGACCGGATTCCTTGCGCATGGTATCAATAGCAGCTTCGATGTCACCGTTAGATTCAACCAGTGCCTTTTTGCATTCCATCATGCCAAGACCGGTACGCTCACGCAGTTCTTTAACCAGGGCTGCTGTAATATTAGCCATAGTGTATTCCTCGTTCGTTACATGGATTCGGTTCACCTGTCGAGCTTAAGTTCGAGCTGGCAGACCCTAAACGTTTCCAGCAGGCACGTGTATAGCAAAAAGGGGCCTGGGCCCCTTTTTCGCTTGCCTGAACTGGTAACCGATTACTCGGCAGATTCACCAGCAACCGGCTCAGCCGGCTCAACCGCTTCGGCGACTTCAACAAACTCGTCGGCCTGCGTTGCGTTGGCAGCCCTGGCTTCCAGAATCGCGTTAGCAACTGAGCTGGCATAGATCTCAATGGCGCGAATGGCGTCATCGTTGCCCGGTATCACAATATCCACACCGTCGGGGTTGGAGTTGGTATCGACAACACCGATAACCGGGATGCCCAACTTGTTGGCTTCCTGGATAGCAATACGCTCGTGGTCAACGTCTATCACGAACAGCGCATCCGGCAAACCGCCCATGTCCTTGATACCGCCAATGGTGCGCTCCAGCTTGTCAGTTTCGCGCTCACGCATGAGGCGCTCTTTCTTGGTCAGCTTGTCGAAAGTACCGTCTTTGCTTTCTACTTCCAACTCGCGCAGACGTTTGATCGACTGACGGATGGTTTTATAGTTGGTCAGCATGCCACCCAACCAACGATGAGCCACATAGGGCATACCTGCGCGGGCCGCTTCTTCACGAATGATTTTGCTAGCGGAACGCTTGGTGCCAACAAATAACACCTTGTTCTTCGACGTAGCCAGCGCACTGACTTGAGCAAGTGCTTTATTCAGAGCCGGAAGAGTATGTTCCAGGTTAATAATGTGAATCTTGTTACGAGCACCGAAGATGTACTTACCCATCTTCGGGTTCCAATAACGGGTCTGGTGACCGAAGTGTACGCCTGCTTTGAGCAGGTCACGCATAGAGACAGTAGCCATAGTATCCTCACTGATTCGGGTTAAGCCTCCACACACCCCATGATTCAACCCCCGGCCAGATCTGACCTGGAGCACCCGGAACCATGTGCCGGTGCATGTGAGAGTTAATAGACACTGACGGATCGCTCATTCAACCGACCGCCAGCATTTCTCGGGACAGTACGTCCAAAGCGACGCGCTTTATACCACAACCACCGCCTAAATCAAAGTTTTTTGGCGCCGGACGCTCCGCAATTGCCCGCTGCCAGGCTCTGGCGCGGGTTTGTCGCGACGGTGCTGCAAGTCGTGCACAAAAGCATTAAACTAGGCCGCCCTTATTCATGATCATCCTGGGAATCCGATGCCTGTAACCATAAAAAACGCCGAAGAGATCAAAAAAATGCGGGTCGCGGGCCGACTTGCCGCTGACGTTCTCGACATGATTGGAGAACATGTTCAGCCAGGCGTCAGCACTGGTGAGCTTGACCGAATTTGTCACAATTACATAGTAGACGTTCAGGGGTGCATACCCGCGCCGCTCAATTACGGGAACCCTCCTTTTCCCAAATCAATCTGCACCTCGGTTAACCACGTCATTTGTCATGGAATCCCCAGTGACGATAAGATTCTCAAGAAAGGCGATGTCGTCAACATAGACGTAACGGTTATCAAGGACGGTTATCACGGGGACACCAGCAAAATGTATTTTGTGGGGGAACCGCAACCGCATTTGGAACGGCTGGTCAGAATAACCCAGGAGTGCCTGTATAAAGGGATCGAGCTGGTTCGCCCTGGTGCACATCTAGGTGATATCGGTCATGTGATTCAGCAACATGCAGAAGCAAACTACTATTCCATCGTTCGCGAATACTGTGGCCATGGTATCGGAGCCGTGTTTCATGAGGACCCGCAGGTGTTGCACTATGGTCGCCCGGGGACAGGAATGGAGCTGAAAGAAGGTATGACCTTCACTATTGAGCCAATGGTCAACGCAGGCAAGCCGCAATCCAAGTTACTCGGCGATCAATGGACGGTTGTTACCCGGGACCGAAAAGCCTCGGCACAATGGGAGCATACCCTGTTGGTCACAGCGACCGGCGTTGACGTTCTGACCAGGCGCGAGGAAGAATCGTTTTAACCCACAAAGGTAAACCCCGGGCCAACCCGAATCCGTCCCTTTCACCGCGCACCGTGATGTCGTAGCTTTAGGATGAGTGCATGAATCTGAACGATTATGCCGATACTGACCTGATAGACGCAGGCAGCCTGGCACAGGTTTTGACAGATAAATGGCCGATGAAGGCCTTGCGTCGGACGCTGGACCATCTGCAACAGACGCTGGATCGGCGCTTCTTACAAGGCGAGCCAATTCGCTCACTGGTATTTGGCAGAGCATGGGCAATGGATCAGATTCTAGAGGCTGCCTGGCAACACTTTGGCTGGCAGGCAGCCAACAGGATTGCGCTGGTTGCTGTTGGTGGCTATGGCCGGGGTGAATTACTGCCTAAATCTGACATCGATCTATTACTGTTGTTTGACGACGAAGCAGACATAGAAGCCAACGTAGACGCCATCCAGGCCTTTTTAACCCTAATGTGGGACTTAAAGCTGGATATTGGCCACAGCGTACGTACCGTTGAAGCCTGTCAGCAAGAGGCGCGACAAGACGTCACCATCACGACCAATCTAATGGAAAGCCGCACGATATCAGGTGATCCGGCACTGCGTCAGCGCGTCTCAAGCCTGATCAGCCAGGCTCATATCTGGCCAAGCGATGAATTCTATAAAGCCAAATTAAACGAGCAGACGCTTCGCCATCAGAAGTACAACGAAACCGAGTATAACCTCGAACCAAACGTCAAGGCCGGTCCCGGCGGCTTACGGGATATACAGACCATTGCCTGGGTAGCCAAACGGCATTTTGGCGACACTGACCTCGCTGAGCTGGTCGAGCGCGGTTTTTTAACCGATGCCGAATATCAGGCACTGATTGAAGGTCAGGACTATCTATGGCGCATCCGGCATGCACTGCACTATTTTAGCGGCCGAGAAGAAGATCGACTGCTGTTCGACCTTCAAGAAAAAGTTGCCGAGCAATTTGGCTACCAGGATCGGGAGGGTCAACTGGCTGTAGAACACCTGATGCAGGATTACTTTCGTCAGGTATTCAAACTCAGGGCCCTTAACATTATGCTGTTGCAGCTGTTTGACGAGGCCATTCTGCACCAGAACGAAGACGATCAACTGGTTCCGATCAATTCCCGTTTTCAGGTACGCAACGGTTACATTGAGACGATGCACGACAGGGTGTTTATTCGCACGCCGTCGGCGCTGATGGAAATATTTGTCCTCTGTGCACAGAGGCAGGACACCAAAGGTATACGAGCGTCGACAATTCGCCAGATATTTGCCAATCGGCACCGCATCAATGGCAAATTTCGCCAGGATTTGCGCAACATCACCTTTTTCATGGAATTGTTGCGCAGCCCAGCGGGGGTATCAACGAATCTGATGCGCATGAATCAGTATGGCATTCTGGATCGCTACCTGCCGGAGTTCGGTTTGATTGTCGGGCAAATGCAGTACGACCTGTTTCACGTCTATACCGTCGATGCCCATACGCTACTGACCATTCGCAACTTGCGACGCTTCCGCCACGCCAATAACACCACTGAGTTTCCAGTCGCTACCAAGGTGATTCACCAGTTGCCCAAGGTCGAACTGGCTTACATTGCTGCGTTGTATCACGACATAGGCAAGGGCCGGGGGGCCGATCATTCGCAGGAAGGTGCCGACGAAGTAAGACGCTTTGCACGACGCCACCGCATGACTGCCTGGGAAAGCGATCTGGTTATCTGGCTGGTACGCAACCACTTATTGATGTCAATAACTGCCCAGCGTCTGGATATATCCGACCCTGAGGTCATCAATCACTTTACCCAGCAGGTCGGCGATATCCATCGACTTAATTATCTTTATGTTCTGACAGTCGCCGATATCTATGCCACCAACCCCAATCTATGGAACAGCTGGCGTGCTTCTTTGTTGAAAAAACTTTACAACGAAGCATTAGCAGCGCTGCGGCGTGGCCTGGAAAACCCGGTTGACAAAGAAGAGCGCATTCGCTGTGTGCAGGAAAGCGCGCTGGCGATGTTGCTGGGTGATGGCTTTACCGAAACCGAAATCCTGCAACTCTGGGACAACCCCGGTGATGACTATTTCCTGCGCGAAAGTCCGGAAAACATCGCCTGGCATACCCGTGCCATTGCCAATCACGGTCTTAATGTTCCACTGGTACTGATCCGCGAAACGGACGAACACAGCTTCGCCGGTGCCACTCAGATATTCATTTATGCACCCGACCGGCCTCACCTGTTTGCTGACATTGCTGCCTGCCTGGACAGCTGTGAACTGGACATTCAAGACGCCCGCATCATGACCTCTTCGGCCTCGGACTTCAGCCTGGATACCTTTATTGTATTGGATGAGGACGGTCACAGCATCGGCAACAATCCGGCCCGACTGCGTGACCTTCAGCATCGGCTGTTGCTGGCGATACAGGACCCGGAAGACACAGCAACACCCAATCGTCGTTTGTCACGCAGGCTTAAGCACTTCAGCATAGCGCCGGTGATCATGGTGAGTAATGACCCCATCAATCACCGAACTGTGGTAGAAATCGCCACATCAGATCGCCCCGGGCTGCTGGCCGACATTGGCCGGGCCTTCAAACGGCTCGACCTGCGCATGCAAAGCGCACGGATTTCAACGCTGGGGGAGAGAGTGGAAGACGTCTTCTTTGTTGTGGATAACCAAAATGAGCCGCTGCATGACCCGCTCCGTGTCAAACAACTGCAAAAACAACTGACTGAGACCATCGAACAGGAACACCGCCCATGAACCCGCTTATGACGCGGCTGATGCCCTACCCGTTTGAGAAACTCAAACATCTGACCGCACACATTACACCGGCAAATTTACCTGAAGTGTCCTGGTCTATCGGCGAACCCAAACACGCTGCACCGAGTTTTCTGAGCAGAACACTGACGCAGCATATCGGTGGCTTCTCCCAGTATCCAGCCACCAATGGCTTGCTGGCGCTGCGAGCAGCGATCAGTCAATGGTGTCAGCGCAGGTTTCAGTTGCCCGCTGACAGCCTCAGTGCCGAACAGCATGTGCTCCCGGTCACAGGCACCCGAGAGGCGCTGTTTTCGATTGTTCAGGCCCTGTTCAATGCGGCATCGAGCAAGCGTGAAGTATGGATGCCCAATCCGTTCTATCAGATTTACGAAGGCGCGACCTTTCTTGCCGGTGGCGAGCCTCGCTACCTACCCTGTCTGGCAGACACTGACTACCAGCCAAATTTTGATGCCCTTAGCGACGCCGACTGGGACAATTGCCAGATGGTGTTTCTGTGCACCCCGGGCAACCCTTCAGGCCAGCCGTTGTCACTGGAACAATTGCAACGACTGATCCGTAAGGCCATTGCCCATGATGTCATATTGATCAGCGATGAGTGTTACAGCGAATTGTATCGGGATGAAAACCGGCCACCGCCAGGGCTGCTGCAAGCAGCGGCGGCTATGGGCCACTGCGATTTTCGCAACTGTCTGGTGTTTCATAGCCTGAGTAAACGCAGCAACCTGCCCGGTTTGCGCAGCGGATTTGTCGCCGGTGACGCCCGGCTGATTGCGGAGTTTCTGCGGTATCGCACCTACCATGGCTGCGCAATGCCATTGCCGCATCAGCACGTGTCCATTGCCGCCTGGCAAGACGAGACTCACGTAGCCGAAAACCGTTCACTTTATAATCAGAAGTACCAGGCGGTATACGATATTCTGTCCGACAAAATACCGGTGCGCATACCACAAGCCAGCTTCTATCTTTGGCCTAACCTGGAGCGTGACGACACCCAGGTCGCTTGCGAGTGGCTGGAAAAGGCAAATATCCGGGTACTACCGGGCCAGTATTTGTGTCGCACGGTCGATGGTCTGACACCGGGCTATGGCCATGTGCGCATTGCCCTGGTAGCCGAACTGGATGCCTGCATTGACGCTGCCGAGCGCCTGCGTGCTTTGCTGTGAATTGTTAACGGCCAACCCTAATGCAAAGGACCCATTGCCATGATCCACATTTACGGTATACGCAACTGCGATACTGTCAAAAAGACCCTGGCCTGGTTTTCAGCCCGGGATATCATTGTTGATTTTATAGATTACAAGAAAACACCGCCCGACGAGCCACTGCTGCGACGCTGGCTAACCCGACTGGACTGGGAACAACTGGTCAACAAACGCGGCACCACCTGGCGCAAGCTGCCCGACGTTCAACGCGACGGGCTGACCGAAGCCGGAGCGATCGCATTGATGATTGCCAACCCGTCACTGATCAAACGCCCGGTCGTCGACAGCGAAGGCACCCTGAGTGTCGGATTCGACGAACTTTACTTTGCCACGCTACGCTGAGTCAGCGCCATTTTAACCATCAAGCACTCACCTAGAGGATATCATCATGGGCTATTTTGCAGTCGCGGTCGGAACCGCCACTCGTAACAAAGATGGCAAGATCATCGAATCCTGGTACCCCCAGCCGATTCTCAATCCGACAGACAACCTGATCGCAGCACTCAATGGCGTTGCCAAGCTTAACGGCGGCAACCAGACAACGGTCATTGAGCATTCGCTGATGAGCGATCTGTCTGACTGTTTCAATAAGGCCGGCCACCGTGACAGTGCCCAGTTTTGCCGCGCCACCGAAAGCAGCCACCAGACCATTGTATTGACTGTTCTTGAAAGCGACGCCGCACCGACCTCGATTGGCGAAGGCTATTTAAAACTGCAGCTGCTGTCGCACCGTCTGGTCAAGCCACACGGCTGCTCGCTGGACGGTTTGTTTGGCCTGTTACATAACATCGCCTGGACCAGTGAAGGCCCAATCGATCTGCCAGAACTGGCAGACCGACAAATGGAAGCGCGTCTTAACGGACGCGTGCTGGATGTCAACTGCGTCGACAAGTTCCCTAAAATGACCAACTATGTCGTGCCCAAGGGTATTCGTATCGGCGACGCCAGTCGGGTTCGGCTCGGTGCTCATATTGGCGAAGGCACTACCGTCATGCATGAAGGCTTCGTCAACTTCAACGCGGGCACTGAGGCGGTATCTATGGTTGAGGGTCGCATCACGGCCGGGGTAATGGTTGGCGATGGCTCTGATGTTGGCGGCGGATCGTCGATCATGGGGACGCTATCTGGTGGCGGCAAGGTGGTGGTTTCGCTGGGTAAAAACTGTCTGCTGGGAGCAAACTCAGGCATCGGTATTCCACTGGGCGACCGCTGCACCGTCGAAGCCGGTTTATACGTTACAGCGGGTACCAAGGTTGCCATGCTCGACAACGGTAAACAGCTGGTCAAAACGGTTAAAGCGCGTGATCTGGCCGGTCAGTCTGACCTGTTGTTCTGGCGCAATGCCGAGACCGGCCGGGTGGAATGCCTGTCAAACAAGACCGCCGTTGAATTGAACACTGAGCTGCACAGCAACAATTGATGCGAGCGTTTATTCACAGACAAACAGCCTGACCTGATGCTCGGTGAGCAAGTCCTGAAAAACCTTGGGTGGCGGCCTGTCAGTATAGAACGCATCGGTCTGGGTAATACTGCCCAGACGTACCATGGCCTGACGGCCGAACTTGCTGTGATCAGCCGCCAGTAATACCTGGCGGCTGTGTTCAATAATGGTCTGGGCGACGCGCACTTCGCGGTAGTCGTAATCCAGCAAAGAGCCATCATTGTCTATGCCACTGATGCCAATGATGCCGTAATCGAGCTTGAACTGACGAATAAAATCCAGTGTTGACTCACCAACAATGCCGCCATCGCGGGCGCGCACCTCACCACTGGCGACAATCACCCGAAAGTCTTCTTTGCTGCTCATCAGCGTCGCAACGTTCAGGTTATTAGTGATAATCTGCAGGCCTTTGTGCTGCATCAGTGCATGGGCAATGGTCTCGTTGGTGGTGCCGATATTAATAAACAGGCTGGAGTGATCCGGAATCTGATCGGCCAGGGTTCTGGCAATGCGAGCTTTAGCGGGCTGATTGAGTATCTGGCGGTCAAAATAGGACAAATTCTCAGTGGACGTAACCGGGCTCGCACCGCCATGAAAGCGAATGATCAAGCCCCCATCTTCCAGCATGGTCAGGTCTCTGCGGATGGTCTGAGGCGTCACACCGAAATCCGCGACCAGCTCGTCGATGGTGGCATGGCCTTCTTTTTCCACTCGCCGAACAATGGCGGTCTGTCTTGGATTCAGCGGCTTGTCCAGTCGGGCTTCACGCATACTCATTGGGTTTTATTGCGCCCCCGTCAGGCCGGATAACCGGCCTTCGAGGGCCTGCACACGGTCGCTGATCGCAACCATGCGACGATTGGCTTCCAGCCTGCCCGCATCAATGGAGCGCAGGACGTTATTCAATTCGGTTGTTTCTTCTTCCAACAGTTGCTGATTCATTGACAGGGTGCCCTGCTCAACCAACAGACTCTCCTGATTCAGAGTAAGCGACAGTAAGCGCTCTTCCAGGCTGGCCGGATTCAAGCTGCGCAGACTGGTCTGCAATTGAGAAAAATCAGTCGCTGTGCTGGTTAAATCAGCCTGTAACCGTGATAAGGATTGAGATTGCGACTCATTCGTTGTGGTCTGTTGGTCCAGTCGGCTGGTCAGGGAGGCCACCGCTTGCTGGCGAGCCTCGATCTGAGTTTGTACCTGTGATTGCAACTGGGCGATGCTTTGCTGATTTGTCTCTATCCATTCCCGGTTGCGCTTGTTGGCGACATCCCAGAGCTTGCGGATTTCGCTCATTTGCATATCGGTTTCGGCCTTGATCGCACGAAACTGATTGTTGATCGCGGTTTCATTCATCACCACAGACTCATCAGTCTCGTTCATGGACCGTTGTATCGTCACGACGCGGTCGTCAGCCAGCTGCAACCGTTCATCAAACATCGCCAGCGTCTGTTGCTGACTGTAGGTGATCAGCCCAAGCCCTATACTGATAACAAACAACATCAGCACCAGGATCCATAGCAGGGCAGATGCATTACCGCCTTTTGAAGGCTTGCCAGAAGCGGGAGACGGCGTGTTGCGTACTGTGGAGGAAGCACCTGCGGCCGGCTTGCGACTGCGGATCTGATCACGGTCCGGGACCATCTTGGGCAACTCGCTGCCCGGCTTTGAATCCGACATTTTTACAACCTGTGTTTGAAAGTAAGTACCGCCATTATAGAGACAGCCCCCCGATGAACAAGAGACGCTCGGCATTTGTCCCCAATGTCATTAAAATAGGCAGCCGTTACCACTTGAAACCTGGCCGGTGCGACCTGATAGTATAGTGACGAATTAATCAGGTTTAACACCCATAGACACATCAAAGGGAGAACACCATGGCTTTTGAACTACCTGAACTACCGTATGCGATCAACGCACTGGAACCCCATATTTCCCAGGAAACGCTGGAATACCATCATGGCAAGCACCATGCCACCTACGTAACCAAGTTAAATGGCCTGATTCCAGGCACCGAATTTGAAGGCAAAAGCCTGGAAGACATCATCAAGTCGGCATCAGGCGGCATCTTCAACAATTCAGCCCAGATTTGGAACCACACGTTCTACTGGCATAGCCTGAGCCCAAATGGCGGCGGCACTCCAACCGGTGCACTCGCCGATGCCATCAACGCCAAATGGGGCTCGTTTGAAGCCTTCCAGAAAGAGTTCGATGAAAAAGCGGTCGGCAACTTTGGCTCGAGCTGGACCTGGCTGATTAAAAACAGCGACGGCTCGCTCGAGATCGTCAACACCAGCAACGCCGGTACGCCGATTACCGAAGGCCAGACGCCGATCATCACCGTGGACCTTTGGGAACACGCTTACTACATCGACTACCGGAACGCGCGTCCCAAGTATCTGGCAGCTTTCTGGAAGCTGGCAAATTGGGATTTTGCAGGGGAAAACTTCGCCAAATAAGGCAAGGTCGAGTTCGACTGCTTGCCGCTTCAGGGTTGTTGAGGCGGCATACCAAAAAAATGTGGCTGAAGCCGCCTTTTTTTGTGCGAAACAGATCACATTTGTAATACACTGCAAGGTATCCAAAACTGGTATTCCCGACGCAATGATCAAGCGCATTCCCGTTTCCAGCCTCAAAGTCGGCATGT
>Ga0307944_1000002_pt1 | contig 172645 bp, 158 predicted proteins | sample OrgLakmetagen179_FD_201831 | JGI IMG/M metagenome (GOLD analysis project Ga0307944, IMG submission 201831) | Saline water microbial communities from Organic Lake, Antarctica - #179 | ecosystem: Environmental > Aquatic > Non-marine Saline and Alkaline > Saline | place: Antarctica: Organic Lake... | reverse complement strand
AGAGCATGGAGCATGTGGATGAGGCCATTGCCCTGTCCGCCATGTATGCGGCAAACCATCTTGAGGGTGTCACGTCGATCATCTGCATGTCTGAAACCGGCGCCACCCCCCTGCTGATGTCCCGCATCAAATCCAGTCTGCCGATTTTCACCTTTTCCCGCCATCACTCGACCCAGCATCGGGTAACCATGTTCCGGGGCGTACAGACGGTGCCGTTTGATTCGGAAACCATTCCGCCGGAGGAAACCAACGCCCGTGCGGTGGATGAGCTGGTGAAGATGGGAGTCGTCAAAGACGGTGACCTGGTGGTCATCACCAAGGGCGATTACGTCAACGCCCAGGGCGGCACCAACACCATGAAGATTATTCGCGTTGGTACTGATATTCGCTAGGTTCTACCTTGGGAAGTTTCCACTCATGCAGCCTTCCGGATAGTACCCGAAGGCTGCGGGGCTACAGACCCGGGAAACCTCAAAGGTCCAATAAACTCCCCCGAACAAGCTCCGAGATCTGATCCCAGTCTCCAGCATTTACCAAGTCATCGGGAGTTAACCAGGTACCACCAACCGCCGAGACGTTGTCGAGGGCCAGGTAGTCCCTGGCGGTATGACGGCGGATACCGCCGGTCGGGCAGAAGGTGACGTCCGGGAATGGGCCAGCGAAGGCCTTGAGGGCCGGGATGCCGCCAGCCACTTCCGCCGGGAAGAATTTGAACTCCCGATACCCCAGGTTGTAGCCAATCATCAATTCGGAAACCGTCGAAATGCCCGGCAGCAGAGGCGCTTCCGAGGTGAGACTGAACTCCAGAATAGCCTCGGTCACACCCGGCGTAATCACAAACTGCGCGCCTGCCGCTTCTACTTGGCGGTACTGGGCGATACTGGTGACCGTTCCCGCTCCCACCCAGACCTCCGGAATGGCTTTTCTTATCTGCTCGATGGCATTGATTCCGTAAGGGCTGCGAAGGGTGATTTCCAGCACCCGGATTCCTCCGTCAACGAGAGCCTGACAGAGCGGCAGTGCCTGATCCGGGTGGCTTACAGTGATCACCGGAATCAGCGGCGAGGCACTCAGGATTGAGCAAACGCGCTCGCGGTGATAGTCAGACAGTCGGCTCATCATTCTCTCCGGTAAAGCGGTGCTAGGTCTTTCATTCCTCAAGCGCTCCAGTAAATCTGCAAGCCCGGTTTGAGGAAAGCCCGAATCGGCATTTCCGGGATATTTCCAGTGTCGCCGCAGGCGGCCTGCAGTGTTGCCAGTTTGCCCTCGCCCCGGATATGCAAGGCTGTGAAACCGGCCCGGGCAAGTGCTCTGAGGGTCAGGGTAATGCGTTTCTGCGGTTGTGACGGGGGCGTCATTGAGGCAACCAGGTCAGAGGACTCTTTGTCCAGCGCCTTTCCCAGCTCCGGGGCATCCGGAAACAGCGAGGCCGTGTGGCCATCATCACCCATGCCAAGAATCAGCACATCCAGCGGCAGGTGAAGTTCTTGCAAAGCGGCTTTTACTGCCCTTAGTCCATCCGCCGGGGTATCACCGGGCTGTTTGAGCGACAGGTACCTGGCCTCGGAAGCCGGGCCCTGCAGCAGATGATTCTTTACCAGCCGGGTGTTGCTGTCCGCATCGTCCTCTGGCACCCAGCGTTCGTCCGCCAGGAGCACGTCAATCCGCGCCCAGTCCAGGGGCTTCTCGCGCAGAGCTTCGAAAAACGGCAGCGGGGTAGACCCGCCGGAAACCACCAGGCTGGCCCTGGGCGCAATCATCAGTCGCTCTGCAAGGTGTTTCGCAACCGAATCTGCCAATGCCAGCGCCGCATCGGCCGGATGATTGTAGAAGTGGGCTTCAACACCGGATGGCAGCTTCAGATCATGCGTCTTCATACCAGCTCCTGCCATCACGGGTGATCATCGCAATGGATGCCACCGGCCCCCAGGTGCCTGCGGCATATCGCTTCGGCGGCTGCCCGCCCTCGTCCCAGTTGCGGATAATCTGGTCGACCCACTGCCATGCGTTCTCTATCTCATCCCGGCGCACGAAAAGATACTGGTTACCCTTCATGATTTCCCACAGCAGCCGCTCATAGGCGTCTGGTATCCGATCGGTTTCGAAGGTTTCGGAGAAAGTCAGCTCAAGCGGGCCCTGCCGCAGCCGCATGCCTTTATCCAGACCCTGATCTTTGGTCAGGATCTGCAGGGACATGCCCTCGTCAGGCTGCAGACGGATGATCAACTTGTTGTTCGCCAGATGCTTCTGATCAGAATCAAAAATGTAATGGGGCGCAGGTTTGAAATGAATAATAATCTGGGACAGCTTCTCGGGCAGGCGTTTGCCAGTGCGGATATAAAACGGCACCCCGGACCAGCGCCAGTTGTCTATCTCGGCTTTCAGAGCCACAAAGGTTTCGGTTTTACTGCCTTTTGCTGCGCCCTCTTCTTCCAGGTAGCCGGGAACAGGCTTGCCGGCGCTGGTACCGGCAGTGTACTGGCCGCGCACAACATGGGTGTCCATCATGTCCGGCGTAATTCTGCGCAGCGCCTTGAGCACTTTCACTTTTTCATTGCGGATGCTATCCGCTGACAGGTCAGAAGGCGGATCCATGGCAATCAGGCAAAGCAACTGCAGCAGGTGGTTCTGTACCATGTCCCTGATCTGGCCCGCCTTGTCAAAATAACCCCAGCGACCTTCGATGCCCACACTTTCAGCCACGGAAATTTCCACATGGGAAATATGATTCTGATCCCACTGTGACGCAAACAGGTTGTTGGCAAAGCGCAACGCAATCAGGTTCTGAACCGTTTCCTTGCCCAGGTAATGGTCAATCCTGAACAGTTGATTTTCGTTGTAGACCTCGCCCAGCTCGTCGTTAATCACTTTTGACGACGCAAGATCGTGACCGATCGGCTTCTCCACCACGACCCGGGTATGGTGATCGCAACACTCACTGCCGCGGAGGTTGCGGGCAATTTCACCGTACATGGACGGAGGCGTTGCCATATAGACCACCAGGTTACTGGGATCGGTGCTGCGCCACCCATTGAGGTCTGCGAAGCCGGCCGGGTCGCCAAAATCGAGGCGGTGATAGTCGACGCGCCGCAGAAACCGCTGTGCCACGTCGGCGTCAAATTCATCCGGCTTGACGTGCTCCTGCAGCTTTCTGTAGAGGAGCTCTCGAACATTGATGACGTCTGACGAACGCCGCGCAATGGCGAGAATGCGGGTTCCTGCATGCAGCAAACCGGCATATTCAAGCTGATAAAGCGCGGGAAACAGTTTCCGCTGCGCCAGGTCACCGAGGGCGCCGAACATCATCAGGTCACAGCGGGTTTCTTCACGATCAACCATCGATTTCTCATCTCCCAGGTACCGGATCGCGCCAACACTTTCAGACTGTGAGTTTGCGCAGGACGCGTGAGGGTCGTAATTTTATCAAAATAATGACAGTTAGTTCCCTTCATTCCAAGGTCTTGCTGACATTAATGATAGGTTTACTACCCTAATAAGCGGATAAACACGCTATAATCGCCACAATTTAAAACAATGCCGATCAGCTTCAGGAGTGCCCGCGATGGCTTCCCATCAAATACAGCGAGATGACAATCTGCTCGCAGACATCAAGAACCGACTGGAATCCCTGAACAAATCCGAGCGTAAAGTGGCAGAGGCCATTCTGCGGGATGCGACGGCGGCGACCCGCTACAGCATTGCAGCACTGGCCCGGGCTGCCGATGTCAGTGAGCCGACCGTTAACCGGTTCTGTCGTGGCTTTTCCGCCACCGGCTTCCCGGATTTTAAAATCCGTCTGGCCCAGAGCATCGCCACCGGCACGCCTTACATCGGTCAGAATATAGAACCGGACGATTCCGTTGATGAGTTTGCCGACAAGATCATGCTCAGCACGATCGCCAACCTGGAGAAAACCCGCCAGTCGCTCGACCCGGGGGCTCTGTCCGCCGCTATTGATCATCTCATTCAGGCCAAACAGATTCATTTCTTCGGCATGGGCGGGTCTGCGCCTGTGGCAATGGATGCCCAGCACAAATTTTTCCGTTTCAACATACCGGTGATGTTTTACGATGACCCCCTGATGCAGCGGATGGTGGCCGCAGGCAGCTCAACCGGCGATGTCATTGTGCTGATTTCCAACACCGGCCGCACCCTTGAAACCATCGAAATTGCGCAGAACGCAAGAGCCAGCGGGGCGACAGTGATAGGCATAACCACGCCCGACTCTCCCCTTGCAGAGGTGTGTACGATTGTAGTCGGGGTCACCGAACCGGAGGATACGGAAGTCTACATGCCGATGGCTTCCAGAATCATTCACCTGACCGTTATCGATATTCTTGCCACCGGGGTCACTCTGAAACGCGGTACTGCTTTTCTGGGTCATCTGAAGAAGATCAAGGAAAGCCTGAGACCCACCCGCGTGCCCCGATAGCCTTCAGCGCGGCGAACTCGCTAGCAGGGCCTGCTGCTCACAACAAAAAAGCACCCCGAAGGGTGCTTTTTTATCAGAGCCTTTCGACATCGGCTCGGTTACGAAGGTATTGCTGATAGGCCCCGTATTCAAGCTGACCGTTGATGGTCGCGAGAAACTCCCTGACTTGCCGGTACTCGTCGCTACTCCTATCGACAACACCCTCTTCCACTGCATCCAGGGCAATGATGGTTACCCCTGACCCCGAGATTTCAGAGCCATAGACAGGGCTTCCGTCCGGTCGACCCAGAGAAAATACCGCCGACATCACGGAAGAGCTGAGCGAGGCGGTGCTGCGCCCCTGATCACTGTAGGCCGTCCACTCCCCCAGTGACAGAGAGGATGCGTCTGCGCCCGCTTTCAGCTCGGCGACCATCGCGTCCGCCCGCTCAAGAAGCGCCTCTTCAGTCTTCTGACGGGTCAGCTGTGAGCGAATCTGCGGCGCCACATCTGCCAGCGGACGCTGACGGGCTTCGAAATACTCGCCAACACGGGCCACCACCGACATGTTGTCTCCAACGTCAATCAGCTCGGTGTTGAAGCCATCATCAAGAACGTCTTCGGAGAACAGCTGGCGAACCAGTCCGGCATGATCAAACGGCGGCTCTCCGCCATCACGCGTGATGCCCTGTTTGGAGCGGATTTCAAGTCCCAGGTTTTGCGCCGGCACTTCCAGGTTATCCTCAGAGTAGGCCTGATCGGCAAGGTCCGTCCGCACCTGTGCAAATCGCTCATTGGCGCGACTGCGTGCAAGGTCACGACGTAACTGGTCCTGCAGTTCTGCCAGCGGCGGAACCGCAGACCTGCGAACATCGGTAACCCTGATCAGATGAACACCAAAACTGGTTGAGACCGACTCGGATACCTGACCTTCTTCCAGCGAGAAGAGCGCTTCTTCGAAGGCCGGATCATAAACGCCCCGTCCGGCATAGCCCAGGTCGCCACCCTGCTCGGCAGAGACCGTATCCACTGAATACTCCTCAGCCAGAGCCGAGAAGGACTCACCGGCGGCTAGCTGCTCCTGAATAGTCGTTATGGTCTCTTCGGCGTCAGCACCATCCTCAATCAGAATGTGCGAAGCCCTGCGCTCTTCACGGGCAAGATCCGAGGCGCGCTCCTGGTAGTAGGCCTGCACCTCCTGATCGGTAATGTCGATGGATTCTGCCAGCGCTTCCAGCGAAAGCACGATATAGCGGGCAGTCACCTGCTCCGGCTCCTGAAAGTCCTCCGCGTTTTCTTCGTAGTAAGCGGCGATCTCTTCTTCGGTTACACTAACCTGGTCACTAACCGAGGATCGGGAAAGCGTCGCGACGCGGAAATCCCGGGTCTGGTTCTGGATTGCGAGCACCTGCGCGGCATTCTGGCTGGCCGACAGACCGCTCTGGGCAATACCGGCGCGAATCTGATTGATCACGTATTGCTGACGCATGGTTTCCCTGAACTCGGTGACACCCATGCCCATGTTGCGCACGGCTGCCACGAAACGGTCGCTGTTGAACACACCGTCAACCTGGAACTGCGGCATCTGCGTAATCAATGCATCAATATCGGCATCGGACAACGCCAGACCCTGCTCCTGAGCGTCCTGGGTCAGAACTTTTTGCTGGATCAATGACTGGAGCACGTCACTCCGAATCTGATCCTCGTCCAGCAGGGACTGGTCCGGTCTTTCCATCCGCGAAAGACGGCGTTGGCTTTCAAGCTGGACCACGCGCAGGAATTCCCGCTCGGTGATCGCTTCGCCATTCACCGTGGCGACTTCCGGCTCACCGGAAAATCCGCCAATGATAGCGTCCATTCCCCAGATCGACAGCGAAACAATCAGCAGACCAATGATGATTTTGGCAATCGTGCCCTGGGAATTTTCCCGAATATCTTGAAGCATGTTTCTCCCGGATCCCTGATCAGTATCTATGAGGGCCATTTAACGTAAAAAGGCGCATCCGGTCAGGAATGCGCCCTGGAGTTCTTTCACAACCGCCTGCTTTCGTACCTTTGCGATACTGGCTTCCGGCAAGCGCTGCTGGTAGCACTCCGCGAGGACTGCCACCGAAGAAAGAGTCCGTTATTTAACGGCGTCTTTCAGAGCCTTGCCTGCTTTGAAACCAGGCACTTTGGAGGCCGGAATCTTGATCTCTGCACCAGTCTGCGGGTTGCGGCCAGTACGCGCGGCACGCTCTTTCACAGAAAAAGTACCAAAACCGATCAGCGTAACCTGATCGCCTTTTTTGAGAGCACCAGTGATAGAGGAAGTCATTGAATCCAGAGCGCGACCTGCTGCGGCTTTGGAAATGTCTGCGGATTCTGCAATTGCGTCAATCAGTTCGGACTTATTCACACTAAACCCCTTCGATTCTAGGTTGAAGATGTTATAGGTTGGTTTGTTGTTTCTGGACGTTCCCGACTATCGCATAAGCGGTCAGAGAATTCCATTCTTCACTTTTATTATCCCTGTCGGCTTATTACCGCTGTTCGGAATAGACTTTAAATGCGCGGGAGCCCTTGATATTGGCTGCTTCACGGCGAAACAGTTATACCAATGGGCTCTCTAGGCTGTCAACAACGCGGTCGTTGTTTAATGTGTATTGATGCGCTCGGAGGTGTCATTGTCCTCGTCCCGGGAGCTCCCGGATCCGGCCTCTGAGACCGGTTCTTCGACATTTGGCTTGGGCGCATAGACCAGCGCAATATCGAGCACTTCGTCGATCCATTTTGCTGGCCGGATCTCCAGAGACTCCTTGATGTTATCCGGTATCTCCTTGAGATCTCTCATGTTTTCATCGGGAATGATCACGGTTTTTATGCCGCCACGATGAGCCGCCAGGAGCTTCTCTTTAAGGCCGCCAATGGGCAGAACGCGCCCCCGCAGAGTGATCTCACCGGTCATGGCGACGTCCGCTCTGACCGGAATCTGGGTCAGTGCAGAAACCAGCGCGGTACACATGCCGATACCGGCGCTGGGGCCATCTTTCGGCGTTGCGCCCTCTGGCACGTGCACATGCAGGTCGTGCTTTTCGTGGAAATCATCCTTGATGCCCAGCCCGACCGCTCGACTTCTGACCACTGTAAGAGCCGCCTGAATGGATTCCTGCATCACGTCACCCAGCGAACCGGTTTTCACAACCCGACCCTTGCCTTTGGTGAGCGCGCACTCCAGGGTCAGCAGCTCGCCGCCAACCTGAGTCCAGGCCAGACCGGTCACCTGCCCGACCTGATTCTTTTCCTCGGCAAGGCCGTACTTGAACTTCTGCACACCGGAATAGTCCTCGAGCAGCTCTGGCGTCAGCGTCACGGACGCCTTATCGCCACTTTCAACATGCTTCCTGACCACCTTGCGGCAAATCTTGGCAATCTCCCGTTCGAGGCTACGGACACCCGCTTCACGGGTGTAGTAGCGAATCAGATCCCGCAGGGTCTGCTCCGGCAGGTCCAGCTCATCCTTGCGCAGGCCGTTCGCCTTGGTCTGTTTGGGAAGCAGGTACTTGAGTGCAATATTGACCTTTTCGTCCTCGGTATAGCCGGGGATCCGGATAATCTCCATCCGGTCCAGGAGCGCCGGGGGAATATCCATGGAATTGGACGTGCAGACGAACATCACGTCCGACAGGTCATAATCCACTTCCAGATAATGATCGTTAAAGGTGTGGTTCTGTTCCGGATCCAGCACTTCCAGAAGCGCGGATGCCGGGTCGCCACGGTGGTCCATGCCCATCTTGTCGATTTCATCGAACAGGAACAGAGGGTTCTTCACCCCCACTTTCGAGAGCTTCTGAAGCAACTTGCCGGGCAGCGCGCCGATATAGGTCTTGCGATGGCCACGGATTTCCGCTTCGTCGCGAACACCGCCCAACGCCATACGCGTGTATTTGCGATTGGTGGCGCGGGCAATAGACTGCCCCAGAGAGGTTTTACCTACACCCGGCGGCCCGACCAGACAAAGCACCGGACCCTTCACCTTTTTCACGCGGCTCTGGACGGCCAGATATTCAAGGATCCGCTTTTTGACTTCATCCAGTCCGTAGTGATCTTCGTCCAGAATCTCGCGGGCTTTTTCAATGTTGTGGCGAACCCGGCTGCGCTTTTTCCAGGGAATGGACAGCATCCAGTCAATGTAACCACGGACGACGGTTGCTTCTGCCGACATGGGTGACATCATTTTGAGTTTGTTCAGCTCAGCCTCGGTCTTCTTGAGGGCCTCTTCTGGCAGGCTGGCCTCTTCCAGCTTCTGCTCGAGCTCTTCGAAGTCGTTATTACCTTCACCCAGGCTACCCATTTCTTTCTGGATCGCCTTCATCTGCTCGTTCAGGTAATACTCCCGCTGGCTGCGCTCCATCTGTTTCTTGACGCGGCCGCGGATGCGCTTCTCAACCTCAATCAGGTCTATTTCGCCGTCCAGTTTGCCCATCAGCAGGTCGACTCGCTGGCGGATATCGAGAGCCTCAAGCAACTCCTGCTTTTCCGGGATCTTCAGTTCCAGATGAGCCGCCATGGTATCGGCCAGACGCTCCAGTTCCGCGATACCACTGAGCGAACTGGAGACTTCCGACGGCACTTTCCTCGACAGTTTGACGTACTTTTCAAACTCGTCCATCAGGGTCTTGACCAGCACTTGCTGCTCTCGCTCTGGAAGAGCGTCCTCGTCGATCAGCATGGCGCGACCGGCCAGGTAATCCACTTCGGTGATGTCACTGATGGTTGCCCGGGCATTGCCTTCCACCAACACTTTCACTGTGCCATCGGGCAGACGCAGCATCTGCAGGACCGTGGCCAATGTGCCCATATCGTACACATCGCCTGCGCCCGGCTCATCGGTTGAAGCATCCTTCTGGGCAACCAGCAGAATTTCCTTGCTGCCCTCCATGGCAGCTTCAAGCGCCTGTATGGACTTGTCACGGCCGACAAACAATGGCACGACCATGTGGGGGAACACCACCACGTCCCGGAGCGGTAGCAGCGGGTATTCTTGCGTGGTTTCTTCAGGTATCAGGGTCATAGAAAATCCTCTGACGACGTTTCATTCAGCATATCACCCTTCTTTGGGGCGACAGCAGAAAATGCAATCTTACGACCTGCCCTTGGCCAGCAAGCCGTGCGCGTACCCGCAAAAAAAAAGGGCGTCGCCGCCCTTTTAATCATGACTACCGGACCATTCAGTCATCCGGAACCGCTTTGGCGTGGTCACTGTTTGCATAGATCTTGAACGGCTCCGACTGGCCCTTGATCACGCTCTCATCGATGACAACCTTGGATATGCCGTGCTCAGAAGGGATCTGGTACATGGTATCCAGCAAGGTTGCTTCCATGATCGACCGCAGACCCCGTGCACCGGTTTTACGATCAAGAGCCTTGTGAGCAACCGCTTTGAGTGCATCCTCACGGAAGTCCAGCTCAACACCCTCCATGTCAAAAAGCTTCTGATACTGCTTGGTCAGAGAGTTTCTCGGTTCAGTCAGAATCTGCACCAGCGCGGCCTCATCCAGCTCTGTGAGCGTGGCAACAACGGGCAGTCGACCAACGAATTCCGGAATCAGGCCGTACTTGACCAGATCTTCTGTCTCGACATTCTTGATGATATCGCCGGTATTCCTGGTATCGTCCGCGCTCTTCACTTTTGCGGAGAAACCAATGCTGCTCCGTTCTGAACGGTCCTGGATGACTTTATCCAGCCCGGCAAAAGCACCACCGCAGATAAACAGCATGTTGCCCGTGTCGACCTGCAGAAATTCCTGCTGGGGATGCTTGCGCCCTCCCTGGGGAGGCACCGACGCAACGGTTCCCTCAATCAGCTTCAGCAAGGCCTGCTGCACGCCTTCGCCCGAGACGTCCCGGGTAATTGAAGGATTGTCGGACTTGCGGGAAATCTTGTCGATCTCGTCGATATAGACAATGCCGCGCTGGGCCTTCTCCACATCGTAGTCACACTTCTGCAGCAGTTTCTGGATAATGTTCTCGACGTCTTCACCCACGTAACCGGCCTCGGTCAGCGTGGTCGCATCCGCAATGGTGAAGGGCACATTCAGCATACGCGCCAGGGTTTCAGCCAGCAGCGTCTTGCCGCTACCGGTCGGGCCGATCAGCAGAATGTTGCTCTTACCCAGCTCTACCTCGGCCTTTCCCTCACCGTAACGCAGGCGCTTATAGTGGTTGTAAACCGCCACCGAAAGCACGACTTTCGCGCGATCCTGGCCAATTACGTACTCGTCGAGGTTGTCACGGATTTCCGCAGGCGTTGGAAGGCGATCACTGGCCTCTTCCTGCGCATTTTCCTGGATCTCTTCGCGGATAATGTCATTACACAGGTCAACGCACTCGTCGCAGATGAACACCGACGGCCCTGCAATGAGCTTCCGGACTTCATGCTGGCTTTTTCCGCAAAACGAGCAGTACAGCAACTTGCCGTTATCGTCACCCCTGCCGTTTCTTTCATCTGCCATTGAAATACCTCTGAGCTTGATGTGCCGACGCCTTCACCTGCTAACGCCGACAGGGAATGATGCGATCACCATCAGTATTATTGATTAGGTGTACGCTTATCAAGTATTGAATCGATCAGGCCATAGTCCTTCGCCTGCTCCGGATCCATGAAATTATCGCGCTCTGTGTCTCTGGCGATTGTTTCCATGTCCTGACCCGTGTGCCTCGCCAGTATCGTGTTCAGGGTGTTGCGGATCTTGAGAATTTCACGGGTATGGATCTCAATGTCCGTGGCCTGCCCCTGGTAACCCCCCAGCGGCTGGTGAATCATCATCCGGGAGTTTGGCAGACACGCTCGCTTGCCTTCCGCACCGCCGGCAAGCAGGAACGCGCCCATGCTGGCGGCCTGGCCTACACACAGGGTAGCGACGTCAGGTTTGATAAACTGCATGGTGTCGTAGATCGACATACCGGCCGTTACTGAGCCACCCGGGCTGTTAATGTAAAGGTGGATGTCTTTATCCGGGTTCTCGGATTCCAGGAACAAAAGCTGTGCAACGATCAGGTTGGCCATGTGATCTTCAACCTGGCCCACCATAAAGATCACCCGCTCTTTCAGCAGCCGGGAGTAGATATCAAACGAGCGCTCGCCCCGGGCGGTCTGTTCAATGACCATGGGGACCAGACCGGAATTGGTAACCATTGCGGGACCATCAATTGGTTTCTGCGTCATGATACGCGTGAACTCCTTATGAGCTTTTGACGTGGCAGATTATCTGACCACGGCGTTCGTATTCTTCCTGGCTCTACACTTTGCCAGCACCGGCTTCAGATGAAAACAGCCGGACACGCCGGCTGTTTTCTGTTGCAGGTCTTCTGCGATCAGCCCTGCTGCTGCTGTTGGCCAGCCTGAATTGCTTCCTCGTACTTCATCTTCTTTTCCTTGACCTGTGCCTGCTCCAGAACCAGGTCAACTACGGCATCTTCCAGAACCGCGGACTCGATCTGCTGCTTCTCCTCCGGGCTGCTGTTGAAGTGCGCAACGACTTCCTCTGGTTGTTCATACGTTGATGCGATCTCCTGGATCTTTGCATCAACCTTGCCCTCGTCTGCTTTCAGATCGTTTTTCTTGACTACTTCCTGGAACAGCAGGCCGGTTTTCACACGACGCTTCGCCTGCTCTTCGAAAATTTCCTTGGGAAGCTGCTGGAAATCCACCTGGCCGCCGAAACGCTGGACAGCGTCTTTGCGAAGGCGGTCAATTTCCTGGTCGGCCAATGCTGCAGGAACGTCTACTTCGGTACTCTCCAGCAACCCCTCAACAACATCGTTCTTGACCTTGTTCGATACCGCCTGCTTCAGTTCACGCTCCATGTTCTTCTGGACTTCAGTGCGAAACGAGGCTTCGTCTTCCGCATCAATGCCGAATTTCTTGAAGAATTCCGCATCCAGCTCCGGCAATTGTGGCTCCTGAACATCGTGGATCTTGATTTCGAACCTGGCAGATTTACCCGCCAGCTCTTCACTCTGATAATCCTCAGGGAAGGTAACGTCAATCTCGAGTTCCTCGCCCGCCTTACCGCCAACGATGCCTTTTTCAAAACCCGGAATCATCTGCCCTGATCCGAGAGTGAGCTTGTGGTTCTCGGCGGCACCGCCTTCAAACTCTTCGCCGTCAATCAGGCCTTTGAAATCAATAAGCACAACGTCCTTGTTCTTGGACTTGCGCTTGACTGATTTCATGGTGGCCTGCTGACGACGCAGATTATCGATCATGTTATCGACGTCTTTCTCGCCGATCTCGGCGACGGGCTTTTCCACGCTGATTTTGCTGAAGTCACCCAGTTCAATTTCCGGGAGCACTTCAAAGATGGCGATGAACTCGAGGTCTTTGCCCTCTTCCATGGTTTTCGGCTCGAATCGCGGCCAACCTGCCGGATTGACGTCCTGCTCCTGAATCGCCTTGACGTAATTGTCACGCATGACTTCGCCAACGATTTCCTGGCGGACACTGGCTCCAAAACGACGCTTGACCACACTCATGGGAACCTTGCCCGGGCGGAAACCGTTCATCTTTACGGTACGTGCCGTTTCCTGCAGGCGCGCCTGGACGGCCTGATCAATTTCCTGGGCGGGCACACCAATCGTCAGGCGACGTTCGATGTTGGAGGTGGTTTCAAGAGACGCTTGCATGGAAGTTCCTCAAATTACAGAGTCTGTATGTGAATGAAAATAAAATAAAAAGGCATAATCGGAGCTGCTTGTCCGGAAACGCCCAAAATTAAAGGGCGACAGCTTATCACGGTTTGCCGTGTGTAGAGAATCACCGCTTGCACCAGAACGAAAAACAAGGCGTTTAAACGGCAAACGGGGATATCAGTACAATGAGGACGTTATAACAAGGATGGTGCGAGCGGAGAGACTCGAACTCTCACGGGTTGCCCCACTGGAACCTAAATCCAGCGCGTCTACCAGTTCCGCCACGCTCGCACAGTATTCAGCAGGATCACAGATAATTGGGGTGGACGAAGGGGATCGAACCCTCGACCGCAGGAGTCACAATCCTGAGCTCTACCAACTGAGCTACGCCCACCATAACAAGACTACTCCGGGAAGATCCCGGCAGGTATTTCAGATTAACTTTGCTGACTCGGTGTCTCCGGGACGGATCAAACCGTCTGCGGTATGGCGCGCCCGGCAGGACTCGAACCTGCGACCACCGGCTTAGAAGGCCGGTGCTCTATCCAGCTGAGCTACGAGCGCATAAACCGTTCGCCCACCTAAATATCCAGAAAGTGGTCGGGGTAGAGAGATTCGAACTCCCGACATCCTGCTCCCAAAGCAGGCGCGCTACCAGACTGCGCTATACCCCGTCTGAACTGAACAACAGATACCTCAGCAAAGTTGGCGCGCATATTACCGGCGCCAGTGCAGTCCGTCAACACGCTTTTCGCCGTTTGCCTGGGCGATTGGCTGACGGCAGCAACCGTGAGACAATGCTGCGCCTTAGGATTCTCGCACAACCGACAAGACAAAGACATGACTGCAGAACTGATTAACGGAAAAGAAATCGCTGCCATTGTGCGACAGGAAGTTGCCGCGGGTACGGAGGCACGCCGTGCGCAGGGACTCCGGCCGCCGGGGCTGGCCGTGGTGTTGGTGGGCAGCGATCCGGCCTCGGAGATTTATGTGGGCAACAAGCGCAGAGCGTGTGACGAGGCGGGCATTGTGTCCCTGTCCTATGACCTGCCGGCCAACACCTCCCAGGAAGCTCTGGAGGCGCTTGTTGATGAACTGAACGAAAATGCCGACATAGACGGCATTCTGGTTCAGTTGCCTCTCCCGGAACATCTGGACGCCGATCCGATACTGGTCAAGATCCGCCCGGACAAAGACGTCGACGGATTTCACCCCTACAACATCGGGCGCCTGATGCAACGCAAGCCGACGCTACGTCCGTGCACGCCGGCAGGCATCATCACTCTGCTGGACAGCATTGACACACCCTACAAAGGCCAGCACGCCGTTATTGTCGGTGCCTCAAACATTGTGGGGCGCCCCATGAGCATGGAATTGCTGCTGAAAGGCGCGACCGTCACCATCTGTCATCGTTTCACAGAGAACCTCGAGAAGTTTGTGGGTGAAGCCGACATCCTGATCGCCGCGGTCGGGAAGCCGGGACTGATAAAGGGCGAATGGGTAAAACCCGGCGCTACGGTCATCGACGTCGGAATCAGCCGCCTCGAGGATGGCAAACTTCACGGCGACGTGGATTTCGCGACGGCTGCCGAACGCGCCGCTTATATTACGCCCGTACCCGGAGGCGTTGGCCCGATGACCATCGCAACGCTTCTGCAGAACACGCTTTACGCAGCGAACGTGCTGCACGGGGACTAGCCACGCGCTACGCCTGGCCAATAATAAAAAACCCGCCAAAAAAGAGGCGGGTTTTTTATGCACATCCGGACCTTACTGACCAAACTTCTCTTTGGCCTTCAGACGGTAGGCGTGCAGAAGCGGCTCGGTATAGCCGTTCGGCTGCTCGCGGCCCTTGAGCACCAGGTCCATCGCTGCCTGAAAGGCAACGCTGCTATCGAAGTCCGGCGCCATGGCGCGGTAGCTCGAATCATTGGCGTTCTGACGATCGACAACGGCGGCCATGCGCTTCATGGTCTCGTGAATCTGCGCTTCGGTACAGATGCCGTGATAGAGCCAGTTGGTCAGCAGCTGGGACGCAATACGCAGGGTAGCCCTGTCCTCCATCAGGCCAACATCGTTGATGTCCGGCACTTTCGAGCAGCCGATGCCACTGTCAATCCAGCGCACAACGTAACCGAGGATACCCTGGGCGTTGTTATCCAGTTCCTGCTGGATATCTTCCGCCGACAGGGCCGACGGATCTTCCATCACAGGCACGGTCAGGATGTCATCGACGCTGGCCCGGGTGCGGCTCTCCAGCTGTTTCTGGATATCGGCAACGCTGACCTGATGGTAGTGCGTGGCGTGCAGAGTGGCCGCCGTTGGCGATGGAACCCAGGCGGTGTTGGCACCAGCCTTCGGGTGACCGATTTTCGCTTCCAGCATATCAGCCATCAGATCCGGCATGGCCCACATGCCTTTACCGATCTGGGCGACGCCACGGAAACCGGTTTCCAGGCCGATGTCCACGTTCCACTGCTCGTAAGCCTGGATCCAGGTTGCCTGCTTCATGGCGCCCTTGCGCATGAATGGGCCCAGCTCCATCGAGGTGTGGATTTCATCACCGGTGCGATCCAGAAAGCCGGTGTTGATGAATACAGCACGCTCTTTGGCGGCATTGATGCAGGCTTTCAGGTTCACCGTGGTGCGGCGCTCCTCGTCCATGATGCCCACTTTCAGGGTGTAGGCTGGCAGGCCCAGTGCGTCTTCCACACGACCAAAGAACTCATTGGTAAACGCAACTTCTTCCGGGCCATGCATCTTCGGCTTGACGATATAAACCGACCCGTTGGTGCTGTTCTGCAGCGGGCCGTTGCCCTTCAGATCATGGATGGCGATCAGTGAGGTCAATACACCGTCCATCAGGCCCTCGGGTATCTCGCTGCCATCTTTCAGCAGGATCGCCGGGTTGGTCATCAGGTGACCCACGTTGCGTACGAACATCAGGCTGCGGCCTTTCAGAACCAGCTCACCACCCTCGGGCTTGTTGTAGGTGCGGTCGCCGTGCATCTTGCGGGTCATCTGCTCCCCGCCTTTTTCGAAACTTTCCTGCAGATCGCCTCTCATCAGACCGAGCCAGTTACGGTAGGCCAGGGCCTTGTCGTCTGCATCAACGGCGGCAACGGAATCTTCACAGTCCATGATGGTGGTCAGGGCCGATTCCATCAGCACGTCTTTCACATGCGCGCCATCATCCTTGCCAATCGGATGGCTGGCATCAATCTGGATTTCGAAATGCATGCCGTTCTTCACCAGCAGAATGCCGGTGGGCGCATCGGCCGCACCGGTGTAACCCACAAAACCGGATTCGTTTTTGAGCCCGGTTTTCTCACCATTCTGCAGTTTCACAACCAGCTTGCCACTGTCGACGCTATAAAGCGCCGCGTCTTTATGACTGCCGGATGCCAGCGGTGCAGAGCTGTCCAGCAGACTGCGGGCAAATGCGATGACCCTGGCACCGCGCACCGGGTTGTAACCACGGCCTTTGTCGGCGCCCTCCTCCTGGGAAATAACGTCGGTACCGTAAAGCGCGTCGTACAGACTTCCCCAACGGGCATTGGCGGCATTCAGCGCAAAGCGGGCATTCATCACCGGCACCACCAGCTGCGGGCCTGCCATGGTGGCCACTTCCGGATCGACGTTGGATGTGGAGATCTTGAACTCGCCCGGCTCGTCAACCAGATAACCGATCTCTTTCAGAAAGCCTTTGTACTCGGCCATGTCCAGCTTCTGGCCCTTATGATCGCGGTTCCAGCTGTCCATCTTTTCCTGAATTGCGTCACGCGTGGCCAGCAGCTCTTTGTTACGCGGCGCCAGATCGTGGACGATCCTGTCGAAATCCGCCCAGAATTTATCAGCATCAACACCGGTGCCGGGAATCGCTTCGTTGTTAATAAAATCAAGCAGATTCTTTGCGACCTGCAGGCCGCCGACTTGTACGCGTTCTGTCATCGTTGTGTGCCTCGGTAGGTTATTGTGTTCAGGGCCCGCTCCTCCGACTGTGGGCGGACCGTTATAATTCGAGGAGCGTATTATACGAGAATTTGCCGATCAGGTCATTCCTGAGCGCTCGGTTCGGCCCTGCCCCGTCCGGGGCGACACATCTCAACCACGGCGCCAGCTGGTGCCCTGGCGGCTGTCGTCCAGAATCACGCCCTTGCCCAGAAGATCATCACGGATGCGGTCGGCTTCGGCAAAATCCCGGTTTTTGCGGGCGTCAGCCCTGGCCTGAATCATGGCTTCAATGTCATCGGCACTCAGCTGGCCCTTTCCACCGTCCTGGAAATAAGCCTCCGGGTCCTGCTGAAGCAGCCCCAAAACGCTGCCCAGCCTCACCAGCACCGCCGCCTTCGCTGACGCCGCCGCGTCATCCCCGTCACGCCTGTGCTGGTTGAGGTCGTTGGCTACACTGTGCAGCGCCGCCATGGCGCCAGCCGTATTGAAATCATCGCTCATGGCTTCATCAAACTGCAGGTCATGGTCAGACTCCGGAACACCTTTAGCCGGAACCAGTCCGCGAAGTGCCTGATAGAGCCGATTGAGCACCCGGCCTGCCTCCGCCAGATTCTCCTCCGAGTAGTCCACCTGGCTGCGATAATGGCTGGAGACCAGAAAATACCGGACCACTTCCGGCGGATAGCTTTCAAAGATTTCGCGGATGGTGAAGAAGTTGCCCAGAGACTTGGACATCTTTTCCCTGTTCACCCGTATCGCACCCGCGTGCATCCAGATGTTCACAAAGGTATGGCCACTGGCACATTCAGACTGGGCGATTTCGTTTTCATGGTGCGGGAACAGCAGGTCCGGGCCGCCACCGTGAATATCAAAGGTTTCACCCAGGCAACGATTCGACATCGCCGAGCACTCAATGTGCCAGCCCGGCCGGCCGTCTCCCCAGGGTGACGGCCAGCTCACCTCACCCGGCTTTGCCGCTTTCCAGAGGACGAAGTCCGCCGGGCTGCGCTTGGCTTCCTGGACGTCGACCCGGGTACCGGCAACAAGATCTTCCAGCTTTTTCTTGCTGAGCTTGCCGTAATCGGGATAGGAGGCCACTGAAAAGTACACATCACCATTATCAGCCGCATAGGCGTGCCCGGCGGTCACCAGTTGCTGGATCATGGCGAGCATTTCATCAATGTAGGCGGTCGCACGGGGCTCTTCCGTGGGGGCCTGAACGCCCAGCCGCCCCTCATCCTCGTGCATGGCCTCAATCATCCGCTGCGTCAGGTCGGTATAGTCCTCACCGTTCTCCTCGGCTCTGCGCAAAATCTTGTCGTCGATATCGGTGATGTTGCGAACGTACTGAACGTCAAACCCACGATGGCGCAGGTAACGCGTGATCACATCGAAGGCCACCAACACCCGCGCATGCCCCAGATGGCAGTAGTCATAGACCGTCATGCCGCACACGTATATGCGAACCTTTCCCGGCTCTATGGGTTTGAACTCTTCCTTCTTCTGGCTAAGGGTGTTGTAGATTTTAATCACGTTACGCTCGTTGTTTGCCCGCTGTATTGGGTTTGGGTAAAGGCCGCCGATTTTATTCGTGTCCTCTGCGACTACTTGGCTTTGCCCCAGGAATCGCGGAGGGTCACTGTTCGATTGAAAACCGGGCGACCGGCCGCTGCAGTCAGTTCTTCATCACAGAAGAAATAACCCTCACGCTCGAACTGGTAAGGCAGATCCGTTGCCGGGTTGGCCAGGCTTTTTTCGACTCTTGCGCCTTTCAGAATCACCAGTGATTCCGGATTGATGGAATCCACAAAGTCGGTCTCTTTATCGCCATCCGGCGACTCCCGGTTGAACAGGCGGTCGTACTGGTTAATGTCGGTTTCCACGCTGTCTGAGGCCGATACCCAGTGGACAACTCCGTTGGGCTTATACCCCTCGGGGTTCACGCCCAGGGTGCCGGGGTCGTATTCGCACTTGAGCTCCACGATGTTGCCGCTGTCGTCACGAATCACTTCGCGGCAGGTCATCACATAGCCGCCCCGCAGTCGCACGGCCTGATCCGGCGCCAGGCGCTTCCATTTGCGGGGAGGTTCGATGGCGAAGTCCTCATGGTCGATATACAGGGTCTGGCTCCAGGTCACTTCCCGCTCGCCCATGTTGGCGTTCTGGGGATGAACCGGCAGGACCAGGGTTTCGGTTTTATCGGCCGGATAGTTGGTCAGGGTTACTTTCAGCGGTCGCATCACGCACATAGCGCGGGGCGCACGAATGTTCAGGTCCTCGCGAATGGCAAATTCCAGCATGCCCATGTCCACAGTGCCACCGGCCTTGTTGACACCAATCATGTCACAGAAGGTTCGCAGGGATTCCGAGGTATAGCCACGGCGACGCATGCCCGAGATGGTGGGCATGCGGGGGTCGTTCCAACCGTCCACAAAACCTTCATCCACCAGGCGCTTGAGTTTGCGCTTGCTGGTGATGGTGTAGTTCAGATTCAGCCGGGCGAACTCGATCTGCCGAGGCTGGCAGGGAGCCGTAATATTGTCCAGCACCCAGTCGTACAGCGGGCGATGATCCTCGAATTCCAGGGTACACAGGGAGTGGGTGACCCCCTCCATGGCATCGGAAATCGGATGGGTGAAGTCGTACATCGGATAGATGCACCACTTGTCGCCGGTCTGGTGATGGTCTGCGTAGCGGATGCGGTACAGAATCGGGTCACGCAGGTTGATATTCGGCGAGGCCATATCAATCTTGGCACGCAGAACCAGCTCGCCGTTCTGATACTTGCCGTCGCGCATATCGCTAAAAAGCTGAAGATTCTCGTCGACGGAGCGGTCACGGAAGGGGCTGTTCTGCCCCGGCTCTTTCAGCGTACCGCGATATTCCGCCATCTGGTCGGCGGTCAACGCACAGACATAGGCCTTGCCCTTTTCAATCAGCTCAACGGCAAAATCATAGATTGCGTCGAAATAATCCGACGCATAGCGCACCTCGCCGGCCCACTCGTAACCCAACCATTGGACGTCCTTTTTGATGGCGTCAATGTATTCCTGGGACTCTTTCTCCGGGTTGGTGTCATCAAACCGCAGTGTGCACACGCCATCAAACGTCTCGGCGATGCCGAAGTTGAGGCAGATCGACTTGGCGTGACCGATGTGCAGATAGCCGTTCGGTTCCGGCGGGAACCGGGTCACTACCTTGCCTGTATGCTCGCCTCTGGCAACGGCGTCTTCGATCAGGCTCTGGATAAAGTTATGGGCTTTCTTGGGCTCGGCGCTCATACAGTCTCAGTCATCGGGTTGGTTCTGAAACCGCGTATTATACGCATAAATGCCGGTCCAACTCATGCACAGCTGCAAACTCTTCAGTACAATAGGGGCAATCCAAACAGACCTTTTTAACAGGAAGCCCAGATGATTCTGCTGAAAACCTCCCATGGCGATATCAAGATCGAAGTGGATCACGAAAAAGCCCCGGAAACCGCCAGGAACTTTGAACAATACGTGCACGAAAGTTTCTACGATGGCCTGATCTTTCACCGTGTCATCGGCAACTTCATGATTCAGGGCGGCGGTTTCGAGCCCGGCATGAAGCCCAGAAAAACCCACGAAGCCATCCGCAATGAAGCGGACAACGGCCTGAGCAATATGCAGGGCGCGGTTGCCATGGCCCGCACCATGGACCCGCATTCTGCCACCGCCCAGTTTTTCATTAACGTGGAAAACAATGGCTTTCTGGACCACACCGCCAAAAATGCCGAAGGCTGGGGTTACTGCGTATTCGGAAGGATCGTTGACAGCATGGATACCGTGAACATCATCCGGTCCTTGCCGACCGGCATGCGTGACGGCCACCAGGACGTTCCGGCCGAGGACGTGGTCATCATCAGCGCTGAAGTCATCGAGGACGGAGAATCGGCGTGACCACGCGGTTCATCTCCGACCTTCACCTGGAGGAATCCCGACCGGATATCACCGATGCTTTCCTGGGATTTCTGAAAGACCGAGCCCTGGGCATCGACGCCCTCTATATTCTCGGTGACTTTTTCGAGGCCTGGATCGGTGACGACGAGCGCACCCCGCTGCAGGAAACCGTTGCTGCCGCGTTGCGCGAGGTCAAAGCCAGTGGCACAACGATTTACTTCATGCACGGCAACCGGGATTTTCTGATCGGGGAAGATTACTGCAACCGGGCCGGGGCAACACTGCTCGACGACCCGTCCGTGGTTGAACTGTACGGTACGTCCTACCTGCTGATGCACGGCGACAGCCTTTGCACCGCGGATGTCGAGTATCAGAAGTTCCGCGCCAACATGCGCAATCCGCAGTGGCAGAAGATGATGCTCCAGCGCCCACTCGAGGACCGCAAGCAGATGGCCCGACAGCTACGGGAAATCAGCATGGCGAAGAATCAGGGCAAGGAGGAGTCCATTATGGACGTGACGCCAGCGGAGGTCGTGCGCGAGATGGAAGCACACGGCGTTCAGAACATGATTCACGGCCACACCCACCGCCCTGCCCAGCATGGACTGACCGCAAACGAAGGCTCCGCGAAACGGATTGTGCTGGGAGACTGGCATGAAAACGTCTGGTGGCTTGAAGTCGAACCCGGTCAGGCGCCAGAACTTCTCAAATACCCGTTGTAGCCTAAAGGCCGGGCGGATACGCCCGGCTTCTCAGTGTTGGAGTATCTGCTCGAGAAACTTCTGGGTTCTGGGCTCCTGGGGGTTAGTGAAGAACTCGTGGGGCGGCGCCTCCTCCACGATTTCACCACCGTCCATAAATATCACCCGGTCTGCCACGGTTTTGGCGAAACCCATTTCATGGGTAACGCAAATCATGGTCATACCACTGCCCGCCAGTTCGATCATTACGTCCAGCACTTCCTTGATCATTTCCGGATCCAGCGCTGACGTTGGCTCGTCGAACAGCATGATCTTCGGTTTCATACAAAGTGCCCGGGCAATCGCAACCCGCTGCTGCTGGCCCCCGGACAGCTGGCCGGGGAACTTGTTGGCCTGGTCCGGAATCTTGACCCGCGTCAGGTATTCCATGGCCGCTTCTTCCGCCTCTTTTCTGGGGGTCTTGCGGACCCAGATCGGCGACAGACAACAATTTTCCAGCACGGTCAGGTGCGGGAAAAGATTGAAGTGCTGGAACACCATGCCCACTTCGCGCCGCACCGTATCAATGTGGCGGATATCATCGGTCAGTTCGATGTTATCGACAATGATCTTGCCCTTCTGGTGCTCCTCCAGCCGGTTGATGCAACGAATAAACGTTGATTTTCCAGAACCGGAAGGCCCACAGATAACGATCCGCTCGCCGTGATGGACATTGAGGTTGAGGTCCCTGAGGACATGGAAGTCTCCGAACCACTTGTTCATCCCTTCAACCCGGATAATATCCGAGCTGTTCTCGTCTTTCTTGCTGGGAACAGGCGTTGAGGAACCCGTTGCCTGATTTTGTTCAGTCATAGTGTTACCCATCAGGTTTTGTGACCGGTATCGAGTTTACGTTCAAGTTTCTGGCTGTAACGGGAAATGCCGAAGCAGAAAACCCAGAAACAGAAAGCCACAAAGACATAGCCCTCGATGGCAACGTTCTGCCAGGCGGGGTCCGTAATCGTGGACTGCACCGTGCCCAGGATGTCGAACAGGCCGATAATCAGCACCAGAGTGGTGTCTTTGAACAGGGAAATGAAGGTGTTGACGATGCCGGGAATGACCATCTTGAGCGCCTGGGGCAGGATGATCAGCCCTGTTTTCTTCCAGTAGCCCAGACCCAGGGCGTCGGCGGCCTCATACTGCCCTCTTGGAATAGCCTGCAGCCCGCCGCGAATGACCTCCGCCATGTAGGCCGACTGCCAGAGTGTGATGCCAATCAGCGCCCGCATCAGCTTCTCGAAGTTCATTCCTTCCGGAAGGAACAGCGGAAGCATGACCGACGCCATGAACAGTACCGTTATCAGAGGCACCGCCCGCCAGACCTCGATAAACACCACGCAGATTCCGCGGATGATCGGCATCTCCGACCGTCGGCCCAATGCCAGTACAATACCGATCGGCAGCGATGCAATAATCCCGATGTAGGCCAGGATCAGGGTCAGCATCAGTCCGCCCCAGTCGCTGCTTTGCACCACTGGCAAGCCGAGAATACCCCCCGGAACGAGGAAAACCCCGACCAGTGGAAGACCGGTCAGCCCGAACAGCCCGAACCATTTCCGCCCGGGAAACCGCTCGATGAACTGGGGGATGAAGCAGACGGCCAGCAGCAGGAACATCACATCCACCCGCCACTGCTGTTCGTCCGGATAGAAACCGTAGATGAAAAAATTCAGCCGCTCGTTAATAAACAGCCAACAGGCACCTGTGCCCGTGCAGTCACTGGGTTCTTGGCCCAGAAAAGTTGCCTCGAAAAACAGCCAACTGAACAGCGGTCCCGCACTCGTGACGACCAGATAGCCTACAACCAGAGTCAGCAGACTGTTTTGCCAGTTGGAGAACAGATTCTGACGCATCCAGGCCACCGGGCTGATGGCTATCTTCGGTGGTTTTAGCATTGGCTCAGCCATCATCGCTCCTTAATCGCCACGGCCCGGTTATAGATATTCATAAACAGGGAAATGAGCAGACTGATCGTAAGGTAAACCGCCATGGTTATGGCCACGACTTCCACTGCCTGGCCGGTCTGGTTCAGGGTTGTCCCCATGAATATGGCCACCAGATCGGGATAGCCGATCGCAGTGGCCAGGGACGAGTTCTTGGTCAGATTCAGGTACTGGCTGGTCAGCGGAGGAATTATGACCCGCATGGCCTGGGGAATGACCACCAGGCGCAGAATGAGTCCGTTAGGCAGCCCCAGAGCCTTGGCCGCCTCGGTTTGCCCACCGCTGACCGAAAGGATGCCGGAACGAACGATTTCGGCAATAAAACTGGCCGTGTAGAGGGACAACGCAATCCACAGGGCCGCCAGCTCTGGAATAATGGCGATGCCGCCACCAAAGTTGAACCCTTTCAGCGCCGGCAACTCCCAGGTAAGAGGCGAACCTGCCACCAAGTAGGCCAACACGGGCAGAATCACCAGAATTGCAAGCCCCACCCTGAAGGTGGGAAAGATTTCACCGGTCGCAAGCTGTCGCTTCTTGGCCCACTTACGCAAACCGGTCACAGCAACAATTGCCAGAATAATGGAGCCCCAGACAAGCCCGAAGCCATCCTGGGGCATCGGCTCGGGCAGATAGAGCCCGCGATTGTTCAGAAACAGACTTCCCGCCACTTCAACGCTCTGGCGCGGCGTCGGCAGGCTGCCAAGAACGGCGAAATACCAGAAAAAAATCTGCAGAAGCAGAGGAATATTGCGGATAATTTCGATGTAAACCAGCGCAAGTTTGGCCACAAGCCAGTTGCTCGAAAGCCGCGCGACGCCAATGATAAAACCGACGATGGTCGCCGTTACAATGCCCATTGCCGACACCAGCAATGTATTCATCAGACCCACCACAAAGGTCCGACCGTAAGTCATGGTGGAGTCATAAGGCACCAGCGACATGATGATGCCAAATCCGGCAGTTTCACCAAGGAATCCAAAGCCGGTGCTGATACCACGGCTCTGCATATTGGAAAGGGTGTTGTCGACCAGGGTCCAGCCGCCCCAGAACACAAGGGCAATGGCAACAAACTGGAAAAAGAGGGAGCGTATCCGCGGGTCGTACCAGGGTTTTGGACTCGCTGGTCGTGAATCAATAGCTTGTTTTTTCATGGTTGTTCCCGGAAAGCTGAACCGCGATGAGACAAATCACGAAAACAGCGGGCCGGCCCCGGATTCCGGGCCAGCCCCTGCACGCTTTCAGGTTTTAGCGTAGCGGTGGCGCGTAGAGAATACCGCCTTCCGTCCACAAAGCGTTCAGACCACGATCCAGTCCAAGAGGAGTATCAGGGCCAACGTTGCGATCGTACATTTCGCCATAGTTGCCAACCAGCTTGATCGCCTGGTAACCGAAGTCATCCGGTAGCCCCAGCTTGGCGCCCATGTCACCGTCAGTACCCAGCAGGCGCTGGATGTTCGGGTTGTCCGACTTCAGCATCTGGTCAGCATTCTCACTGGTGATACCAAGCTCTTCGGCATTGATCTGCGCAAACAGTACCCATTTGACAATATTGAACCACTGATCGTCGCCCTGACGAACCACAGGACCCAGCGGCTCCTTGGAAATGGTGTTGGGCAGGATCTCGGTAGAGCTCGGGTCCTGCAGCTTGGAGCGCAATGCCGCCAGCTGCGAACGGTCAGAGGTCAGCACATCACAACGACCCGCCGCAAAGCCCTGAACGGTCTGCTCGGAGGTATCAAACACGATGGGCTGGAATTCCATGTCTTTAGCGCGGAAATAATCGGACAGGTTCAGTTCTGTGGTGGTACCCGCCTGAACGCAGATGGTCGCACCGCTGAGTTCTGTCGCATCTTCGACACCGAGGTCTTTGCTGATCAGAAAGCCCTGACCGTCGTAGTAGTTGGTGCCCGTGAAGTTGAGACCGAGTGAGGCATCTCGGGTCAGCGTCCAGGTGGTGTTACGGGACAGCACATCAATCTCACCGGACTGCAGGGCCGTGAAGCGCTCCTTGGCAGTCAGGGGCGTGAACTCAATCGCATTCTCGTCACCGAAGATCGCGGCGGCAACGGCGCGGCAGGTATCGACGTCAATACCGGTCCAGTTACCGTCACTGTCCGGCTGGGAGAATCCTGGCAGACCGGTGGTCACGCCACACTGTAAGTGTCCCTTCTCCTTTACTGCTTCAAGGGTGGTTGCGGCGCTTGCAAAGGGCGCTGCCAGAACACCGCACAGCATTACTGCGCCAGCGGCAATTGACTGGGTCTTGTTCATTTTGTGTCTCCAAAATCCGTGGGTTTAACAAGCATTGACTGTAGAGCAACTACTGAGCCAAAAATACATCTCTTTGTTTTTTATGACTTTTTATCGTTTTAGCCGTATTAAACGACGATTCAATGCTATGAAAGAGTGCACTGAGCGCCCCGGTTCGGGGCACGCTGTCCCTGCTTTCTAACTCGCGTCCAAAACGTCTTATTACAAAGTAGAAGGACAAAGCAGAATCCACCAGTTTCCCGGTGCGTTTCTTTACATATCCGCGTCATTTTGGTGCACGGCCTGGTCATTCCGGTTCACGGTAAGTTTCCAGTCGATTCAGCCAACCCGCCAGCCAGCGCTCTTTCTCAATGGCTCTGGCGGCATGTTCCGCACGCTGGGTGAGAACCCGCATCGAGGACTCGCGAAACCGGTCCAGAGCCCGGCCACCTTCGCTCTTGTCCATGCCCTGAAGCACCTGAAGCAGGCCCCAGCCGTCGCCATGATAACGCTCTGAAGGCATCACACCCTCGCCTTTGAAATTCACATAATCAATAACGGCATAGGCACCGCCGGGGGTGTTGATCAACGACCGGATCCGATCAGCCAGGCTCTCACGGTCAACCTCGGGAGCGGCAGCCAAAACCCGACCAAAAGCCCGCTGCGCCCGCTGCACGAGAAAACCAGCCTGCTCGCCCCGTGTCCCGGAAAGAAAGCTTCGCAGTTCACGCACGGAGGCAGTATCAGAATTGCGGAGAAACGCGTCCCGATTGTTCCAGGGCGCGTCAAACGGCTCGAGCCTGGCGAGCAGGTCAGGAAGCTTGACTCCCCGAGCTCTGAGATAATCAATCATCGCCGGGAAGCTTTCAACAAACCGATCGTCTACGCCGGTGGGATACCAGATAAAATGCCCGATGCCGAGGGAAGGAAATGCCTCACCTTCATTCCAGTGCACCAGGCAGGATTCACGGCCGGCACATTCATTGTGAAACACCCGGGTGCCGATCCATTTCAGGGATTGCGAATCCAGCGCCATCGCCGCGACCACCTCTTCCGGCGCTTTCGAGCATCCCGTAAGCGGGAAAAACAGCAGGCAGATCAATGCCAGTCTAGAGCACCGCACGCTTACGCGAGCCCCTCATCCACACCAGCAGATCGGTCAGCCCCCTCAACATGCTGATCAGCGGGACCAGTAGCCAAGTGACAAGATAGAACGCCGGCATCAGTATTAACGCCCAGCCGACAACCTGCACAGCCAGAGGCGACAACCCCAATGCGCCCGCCACCGACGCGAAAAAATCGCTGATCAGGCCCGGGTGGGTGACCACCAGGTAGCCTACTCCGATCACCGCCGGCCATTTTGCGTATCGGGCGCTGCGAAGCAGCAGCCGCGTACTTCCCGTGACCCTGGCGGCGAGCGCCGCGGAGCGGGTGGATGCCCGTGCACCTTGCGTTGTCCGGGCAACAGCGCGCCCGGCCCGGAGAAACTTTACAGCGCTGGCAAACACCAGAACATCCACGGACGCCCATCCAATATCACTGGCCGTGACCTCACCGTCAGTCTTATAGCTGGATTCAAGCTGCCGGAGTCCGCCGGTAAAAAAACCGGTGACACCCTCGGTAATCCGTTCCGTCTGAACCCATTGCGGCTGGCCATCAGCCCCCATCTGAAACTGGCCGAGAAAATCCGCACCTTCGTTATCGATAAAGTTAACGGCATACCAACCCCTCTCAGCCGGCGTCAGCGGACCGGTCTCACGCTCTTGCCGCTCGCTCTCAGTCGACCGACCCCGGAGGTCGTTAAAATACTCTCTGGCCTGCTGAAACCTTACCGACGCACTGTTCATCCACTCAACGGTAGACACAGGATTTTTGAGGAAATAGTAAATCGGCGGCAGGATGTCCTCGCCGTGGCGCCGGAGGATGCGGTGGAACTCAGGCTCAGACGCATAGAGGGGGAATAGTGTGCGGGCCATCTCCGGGTATACCATCATGGCGGCTTGGGCCTTCAACAAAAGCAACGGGTCATCGCCCAGATCGATCAGCGCTGCTTTAAGTTCAATGGGTGCGCCATGCAGCCCATTGAACCCCGGCATTTTTTCCTCGGCGGCAATGGCAATCAACCTGTGGTCCACGGATACAGGGTCCGAACGAACGCTCACAAGCAGTGCAACCAGCAACGCCAGCACGCCTATCCACAGCGCTTTTTTCACGGGTTCACCTCAGAGCAGGCCAGGTTCTCAGATTTTTAACCAGTTGTATCACAGATTCCGGGAAATACCGCCTGGCAGACCGTCAACAGGGTCTTTCAGACAGCCGATGAGAAAATATTGATGGTCATCACCCCTGCCACGATCAGAACAATACCCAGCAGCGCCGGCCAGTCCAGCTGCTGGCCAAAAAACACAAAACCCACCAGTACAATCAGCGCCACGCCCGCACCGGCCCAGACCGCGTAGGCAATGCCCACAGGCAAGGTTTTCAGCGTCAACGACAGGAAATAAAAAGCCACGACATAGGACACAACAACCGTGACCGATGGCCACAGCCGGGTAAACCCTTCCGCCTGCTTGAGAAAGGACGTGCCGAACACCTCGGCAACAATCGCCAGAGCAAGATAAACCCAGTGCGTCACGATCAAACCCTCCGGTGTCGGAAATAAAAAACCCCGGAGCAGTAGCTCCGGGGTTTCGGGAACGATGGGTACCGGCTTCGGACTTTACTGCTCTACAAAGGCCCGTTCAATCACGTAATGACCCTGATGCCCCTGCCGTGCTTCTTTGAACCCCATGTCGTCCAGAATCTTGCAGGTGTCTTTCAACATGCTGGGGCTACCGCATACCATGAACCGGTCGTTCTCAAGATCGAAATCGGGAAGACCAAGATCCCCGGTCAGCTTGCCATTGTTCATGGCGTCCGTCAGGCGGCCGGTATTGCGGAATTCCTCGCGGGTGACCGTAGGATAATACCTTAGCTTACCCTCCACCATCTCACCGAAGAACTCGTTGTTCGGCAGCTCTTCGATTTCATCCTGGTACGCCAGTTCGGATTTGTAACGCACACCGTGGGTTACAATCACATTATCAAACGCCTCATAAATCTCCGGGTCCTTGATAATGCTGATAAACGGCGCCAGCCCGGTGCCCGTGCTGATCATCCAAAGGTTTTTACCGGGCAGCAGGTTGTCCGCAATCAGTGTGCCGGTCGGTTTGCGGCTGACCATGATTTCATCGCCCACCTCGATTTTCTGCAAGCGGGAGGTCAGAGGGCCGTCCTGTACCTTGATGGAAAAGAACTCCAACTCCTCTTCATAATTCGCGCTGGCAATGCTGTAGGCGCGCATCAGCGGCTTGCCATCCGTTTCCAGACCGATCATGGTGAAATGACCGTTCTTGAAGCGGAACCCGGGATCACGGGTTGTGGTGAAACTGAAGAGAGTGTCGTTCCAGTGGCGAACACTTGTTACACGCTCTTTGTTCAGGTTGCTCATGGTATCGCCCGTTTTTTAGTCATTGGCAAATGAGTGAAATTGATTGTCTGGATAATAACCCGCAGGTAACCTATCGACAAAATGGGATATTTTCATAACCTTATTCGGATTTATCGATTATGAAGTTCAGTTTCCGACAGCTTGAGGTTTTTCTCGCCGCCGCCCACTTTCAGAACATCACCCGCGCTGCGGATTCTCTGGCCATGTCCCAGTCTGCCGCCAGCAGTGCGCTGAAAGAACTGGAGAACCAGTTCAACATCCAGCTCTTTGACCGCGTGGGCAAACGTCTCCAGCTCAATGAGCTGGGTCGCCTATATCGCCCGAAGGTCGAGGCCCTGCTTGCCCAGAGCGCTGAGCTGGAGCAGGCTTTCAGCAAACATACGGAAGTGGGCGCCCTCAAGGTCGGCGCTACCCTGACTATCGGAAACTATCTCGCCGTGGGCGTTATGGCCCAATACATGAATACCCCTACACACCCGAAGGTCTCCCTGGAAGTTGCGAATACGCGAACCATCGCCAAACGGGTCAGCGATTTCGAACTGGATATCGGATTAATCGAGGGGGAGCTGCAGTCATCGGAACTGGAGGTCATTCCCTGGCGAGGCGATGAGCTGGTGGTGTTCTGCTCGCCGGACCACCCCTTCGCCGCCAGGAAAAGGCTCACCGATGAAGATCTGCGCTCGGCCACCTGGGTTATGAGGGAGCCAGGTTCGGGAACGCGCCAGACGTTCGAGCGGGGCATGCACGGGCTGCTTCCGGATCTGGACATACTGCTTGAACTGGAACACACGGAGGCGATCAAACGTGCCGTGGAGGCCAACCTCGGCATCGGCTGCCTGTCACAGGTATGTCTCGCGGATGCATTCCGGCGGGGATCACTGGTCCCGCTGATGGTACCCGGGCATCGCCAGTTCGACCGCCAGTTCTATTTTATACTGCACAAGCAGAAATACCGTAGCGCGGGGATAGACCGGTGGATGGAGCTTTGCCGGGCGTTGCAGTGATGGTTGCGGGGGCTCAGCTCACCGGCCCACTGTGGAAGCGGAATTCGGTATCCGGTTCTTCGATCAGCCGCCGCTCAATGTCCAGAAACGCCCCCACCCGATTGCCCACTGGCCCACCATTGGCCTGCTGTGCCAGTCGGAGGTAATCCTGATAGTGCCGCGCTTCGGATTTAAGCAGTCCGTTGTAAAAGTCAGCCAGGGTGTCATCCAGGTGCGGCGCCAAAGCGGCAAAACGCTCGCAGGAACGGGCCTCGATAATCGCACCGACGATCAACACATCCACCAGCCTGCCCGGGTCCTCTACCCTTACCTCTTTGCGCAATCCAGCCGCATAGCGGGCGGGCGTCAGGTGATCGTAGGTCACGCCACGCTTTTTCATGATCGCCAGTACCTGCTCAAAGTGGCGCAGCTCTTCACGGGCCAGGCGTGACATCTTGTTGAGCAGATCCGGATTGTCGACATAACGATACATAAGGCTGAGAGCCGTGGATGCCGCTTTCTTCTCGCAGTGCGCGTGATCAATCAGCATCAGATCCTGATTGGCAAGTGCATTTTCAATCCAGCGTTCAGGCGTTCGGCATGGCAGGAATTCATGGATATCGTTCAGTGCGTCAGTCATGGGTCACAGCAGGTTGGTGATTCGGGAGCGCCAGTATACACCACCTGATCTGCAGCTCCGACCTCACTCCTGATCAGGGTCTGAGTCACCCGCTGGCGCATCCTCAGCTTAACTTCACAGGGGCTTTCCTATAGAATACAGCGCCAACTCGACCGCTTTTCAAACATAAAGATCTCCCGCCAGGCAATGACGCTGACAGCGCGGGACACCCAACCGATGAGGACCCATATCGTGTTAGAAGCCTACCGTGAACACGTTGCAGAACGCGAGGCCCTGGGCATTCCCCCCAAGCCTCTGAACGCAGAGCAGACCGCGGCACTGGTCGATCTTCTGAAAAATCCGCCGGCCGGCGAAGAAGAAACCCTGGTTTATCTTCTGGAAAACCGCGTCCCGCCGGGCGTAGACGAAGCGGCCTATGTTAAAGCCGCTTTCCTGTCTGCCATTGTTAAAGGCGAAGCGGCTTCGCCACTGATCGACAAGAAGAAGGCTGTCCAGCTGCTGGGCATGATGCAGGGTGGCTACAACATCGCCACTCTGGTAGACCTTCTGGACGACAGCGACCTGGCCGAGCTGGCCGGTAAAGAGCTCAAGCACACGCTGCTGATGTTCGATGCGTTCAACGACGTGAAAGAAAAAATGGACGCTGGCAATGCCGTTGCCAAGGACGTGATCGAATCCTGGGCCAACGCCGAATGGTTCACCAACCGGAAGAAGGTTCCCGAAAGCACGAAAATGGTGGTCTTCAAGGTCACCGGCGAAACCAACACGGACGATCTGTCCCCGGCTCCCGATGCCTGGTCACGCCCGGATATCCCGCTGCATGCCCGCGCCGCCTATAAAATGGAGCGTGACGGCCTGAAGCCCGAAGAACAGGGCGTTACCGGCCCGATGAGCCAGATCGACGAGATCAAGGCGAAAGGTCACCCTGTTGTCTTTGTCGGGGATGTGGTCGGCACCGGTTCCTCACGAAAGTCGGCCACCAACTCGGTACTCTGGTTCTTCGGCGACGACATCCCGGGTGTTCCCAACAAGCGCGCCGGTGGTGTGTGTATCGGTAACAAGGTTGCCCCGATCTTCTTCAACACCATGGAAGACGCCGGCGCCCTGGTGTTCGAAGCACCGGTCGATGACCTGAACATGGGCGATGTGATCGAAATCCGCCCCTATGACGGCAAGATCCTGAATGAAGCCGGCGAAACCATCTCGGAGTTCGGCTTCAAGTCCGAAGTAATCCTGGACGAAGTGCAGGCCGGCGGCCGCATTCCACTGATCATCGGTCGTGGCCTGACGGCCAAGGCGCGCACAGCTCTGGGACTCGGCGCCACGGACACCTTCCGTCTGCCGAGTGACCCGGAAGCCGGCACCAAAGGCTTCACCCTGGGCCAGAAGATGGTCGGCAAGGCCTGTGGACTGGAAGAAGGCCAGGGCGTTCGCCCCGGCACCTACTGCGAGCCGCACATGACCACCGTCGGCTCCCAGGACACCACGGGCCCGATGACCCGTGACGAGCTTAAAGACCTGGCGTGTCTGGGCTTCCAGGCTGACCTGGTGATGCAGTCTTTCTGCCACACCGCGGCTTACCCCAAGCCGGTTGACGTGGAAATGCAGCACACCATGCCCGACTTCATCCGCACCCGGGGCGGTGTCTCCCTGCGTCCGGGCGACGGCATCATCCACTCCTGGCTGAACCGCATGCTGCTGCCGGATACCGTCGGCACCGGTGGTGACTCCCACACCCGTTTCCCGATGGGCATCTCCTTCCCTGCGGGCTCTGGTCTGGTCGCGTTTGCCGCCGCCACCGGGGTTATGCCGCTGGACATGCCGGAATCCGTTCTGGTGCGCTTCAAAGGCGAAATGCAGCCGGGCATCACCCTGCGTGACCTGGTACACGCCATTCCCCTTTACGGCATCAAGCAGGGCATGCTGACCGTCGAGAAAAAGGGCAAGATCAACGAATTCTCCGGGCGCATCCTGGAAATCGAAGGTCTTGAACACCTGACCGCCGAGCAGGCATTCGAGCTGTCTGACGCCTCGGCTGAGCGCTCTGCCGCGGGCTGCACCATCAACCTGTCGGAAGAGTCGGTCGCTGAGTATCTGCGCTCCAACATCACCATGCTGCGCTGGATGATCGCCGAAGGTTATGGCGACCCGCGCACCCTGGAGCGTCGCGCTCAACAGATGGAAGAGTGGATCGCAAATCCGAAGCTTATGCGTGCTGACAAGGACGCCGAGTACTCGCACGTGGTGGAAATCGACCTGGCCGATATCAAAGAGCCGATCGTGTGCTGCCCGAACGACCCGGACGACGCCCGTACCCTCTCCGAGGTCGCTGGCGACAAGGTCGACGAAGTCTTCATCGGTTCCTGCATGACCAACATTGGTCACTTCCGCGCCGCAGGTAAGCTGCTGGCCCAGAATAAAGAGCCACTGAAGACCCGTCTGTGGATGTCACCGCCCACCAAGATGGACCAGGCGCAGCTGATGGAAGAAGGCTACTTCAACATCTACGGCACCGCCGGTGTGCGCACCGAGATGCCGGGCTGTTCCCTGTGTATGGGTAACCAGGCGCGTGTAGCAGCCAAGAGCACCGTGCTGTCTACCTCTACCCGCAACTTTCCCAACCGTCTCGGCGATGGTGCCAACGTGTACCTGACTTCCGCGGAACTGGCGGCAGTCGGCGCGGTACTGGGCAAGCTCCCCTCCGCCGCGGAGTACATGGAGTACGCGAAGGACCTGAACAGCATGTCGAAAGAGATCTACAAGTATCTCAATTTTGACCAGATGGAGAACTACACCAGCAAGGCCGCTGAAGCGAACGTCGCTTAAGATCTGACCTCTCCGGTTCAGCTCTCACGAAAACGCCAGCCTTCGGGCTGGCGTTTTTTTTGTGCAAAAATAAAGTGCTTAGCGTTCCAGAAGAATCTTGCCCATGGCCTGACCCGACTCAATGCGGCGGTGAGCGTCACCAATCTGGCTGAAGCTGTATCGATGCTCATCCAGCAGCGGGCGCACTCCGCCGCGCTCCAGCATTTCCCTCAATATTGCCATCAACCGGGGCTGGTCATCCATGGTGATGCCATGCAGCAATGGCAGGGAGCGGAAGATGACATGCAGGGTCAGGCTTTTGGCATGCATCAGGGTAAGATCGTGGGTGGAGCGGGTGTTGATTGAACAAAGGCGACCACCGATTGCGGCAGCCTCCATGGAGCGGTCAATGTTCTCGCCGCCTACGGTATCGAACACCAGACTGAAACCCTTATCGCCGGTGAGTCTGCCGCGATAATCCTCAACCGATTCCTGACGGTAGAAGATGATGTCATCCGCTCCCAGATCCCGGGCGACCTTCGCTTTTTCCTCAGTGGACACGGTCGTGGCCACGCGGGCACCTCTGGCCTTGGCGATCTGAATCGCCACATGACCCACGCCTCCGGTCCCCGCATGGATCAGCACATGCTCGTCCGACTGAATGTCAGTCCGTTCAACCAGGGCACTCCACGCGGTGAGGAATACCAGCGGCAGCGCCGCACAATCAGTAAGGGGCAGCGAAATAGCCGGTGTTCGCTTTGCCAGCAACCGCACGTCCGCAATCATGTAATCCGCCAGTGCGCCCTGCCAGCGACTGATCCCGCCCGCACAGCCAAAAACTTCATCACCGACGGCCAGTGACGTTACATCCGGCCCTGTTTTGTCCACCACGCCGGCAACATCACCATTAAGTATTGCCGGCATTGCCGGCCCCGTTTTGACCAGTCCGGAACGGATTTTGGTTTCGATAGGATTCACACTGGAGGCCATGACACGGATCCGGACCTGACCGGCCTCGGGTTCTGGTGTCGGCACCTCCCGCTCAACGAATACTTCCGGGCCGCCAAACGCTTCAATGACCATGGCTTTCATGACTGTTACCTCTTTTTTTATGGTTAATAAACAATGAGCCGGACCAGAATGGCCGCTACCATCACCAACGTTATCCACTTCACCCACTGGGCGCCCTTGTCACTGAGGTTGACCCGAACCGCGATGAACGCACCGGTAATATTACCCATGGCCAGCGTGAGCCCCATACCCCAGCGCACCTGGTCGCTGATGGCAAAAATCAGCAGGGCGGGCAAGGTGTACAGCAACACGATGGACACCTTGAACACGTTCACCTGACGCAGATCAATGCGCAACATACGGTACAGAACTACCAGAAACAGTGCCCCCACGCCTACCTGTATAAAGCCGCCGTATACACCTATCCCGAACATCGCCAGATAGATCACCGGGCGAAGCCGGTCCGGCGTCAGCGGACGGGTATCCAGTTTTGGCTGTGGCAGCAGCATAAACACCGAGGCGCCAATCATCGCCATCACCAGCACCAGTTCAAAAACCGCATCGGCGACCCAGGTAGCCACCCAGGCGCCCAAAAGCGAACCCACAATGGCCGGGACAGCCAGATGCAGGCTTACAATCAGATTGCCGTGGCCCATCCTGTGAAAAGACCCCACGGCGGTGATGCTCTGAAGCGTAATAGCCACCCGGTTGGTGCCGTTCGCTACCTGGGGCGGCAAACCCAGAAACATGAGCAAAGGCAGGGTCAGCATGGAGCCGCCTGCGGACAGCACATTGATAAATCCGGCAAGACCTCCCAGGGCAAGCAGGGCCAGTATGTCGGTCAGGGCCATAACGGTTCCGCGAAAAAATAGGGGCCAAAACGAAACAAACCCCCGCTGTTAAGCGAGGGTTTGCCAGCCGTTAGCAAGGTAACGTATGTTGCCCTGCTATTTCTCCGGACGCTATGCGCCCTTCGTATTACCGATTGATGTGCTGATATTCACCAGCATCGGCAGTCACGCTACTCACGATCAGGATTGCGAGCATGGACGCGATAAAGCCAGGAATGATCTCATAAACACCTGGACCACCCATGAACTCACCGTTCCAGCCCAGTGAGATCCAGATCATCACAGTGGCAGCACCAACAACCATGCCTGCAATGGCACCAGCGCCGTTCGTGCGCTGCCACATCAGCGACAGCAGAATCAGCGGACCAAATGCCGCACCAAAGCCTGCCCAGGCGTTACTGACCAGGGCCAGAACCTGAGAGTTGGGATCAGACGCAATGACAATGGCAACCAGACCAACCAGTACAACACAGATTCGGCCAACCATGACGCATTCCTTGTCGTCTGCTTCCTTACGCAGGAACAGACGGTAGAAGTCCTCGGTCAGTGACGAAGACGACACCAGCAGCTGACTGGAGATCGTACTCATAACCGCCGCCAGCAGCGCCGCATAGAGGAAACCAGTGATCAGCGGGTGGAACAGCAGGTCTGACAGGATAATGAAAATCGTTTCCGGATCGTCGATCGTCATACCGTTACGAACCGCGTACGCCCGGCCAAAAACGCCAAGTGAGACAGCGCCGATCAGAGAGATCAGCATCCAGCCCATACCGATGTTACGGGCAACCGGCACATCTTCCAGAGTACGGATCGCCATGAATCGCACAATGATGTGAGGCTGACCGAAATAGCCCAGACCCCAGGTAACCGCAGAAAGCCAGCCAATAAAGGTCAGTCCCTCCGTCCACGATAGCAAGGTGGGATCGACTTCATTCAGCGTCTGGGTCGCCTGAGCGAGACCACCGCCACCTTCGCCGAACAGCACAACCGCCGGCATGATGACCAGTGCCAGCATCATGATGCAGCCCTGCACAAAGTCCGTCATGCTCACTGCCAGGAAGCCGCCTACAACGGTGTAGACAAGCACCACGCCCAGGGTAATAACGATACCCACCGCGTAATCACTCAGACCACCGAAGTTGAAAATGCCCGAAAACGCACTTTCGAACAACTTGCCGCCCGCAACCAGGCCAGACGCGGTATAAACCGCGAAAAAGATAACGATAACGATCGCGGATACCGTTCTCAGCGACAGCGCCTGAGTCGGAAAACGGTTCGCAAGGAAAGATGGAATGGTAATCGCATTGCCGTAGTGAACCGTCTGTTCACGGAGGCGCGGTGCGACCAGCGTCCAGTTGAAGAAAGCGCCCACAAGCAGGCCGATACCAATCCAGGCCGAACCCAGACCAGATACATACATTGCACCCGGAAGCCCCAGCAGCAGCCAGCCACTCATATCCGACGCACCGGCAGATAGCGCCGCTACTTGTGGACTGAGAGATCGGCCGCCCAGCATGTAATCTTCGGATGAAGACGTGGAAGTGCGCATGGCATAAACGCCAATGGCGATCATGAGCGCAAAATAACCGATTAGACTAATCCATACACCAATAGCCATGAAATTCCTCCAGTACTTTGGGTCAGAACGGATTCCGACCATTTGGTACGCTTACCGCGCCAGGCCCGATAGTCGTACTCTTTGTTTTTTCAACTCTGTTTCTTGCCCCGCCAATACGGCACGGATGTCTCTAGCTACAGCCCACACTTTTCAGTATCTACCTCCTTTTCGTACAGTTTTGGTTTAACAGCCCCAGCACGAGCACGTGCATTCAGACCCCCTGGATACCCCCACACAGAAGCGACGCATTACCATCTACCGCCACAGTGTTGGTGGTTCTCATTCGTTCAATGTGATCCGCGGTGCATTCATTCCGGCTGTGAATGCCCAGTTTCATGCCCACCCAGGACTGTAGATGTCGTCAATAACCTTATCCAGGCGCTCCGCGTCATAACGAATTACATGAAGGATAGGCGCAAAATACTCATTCTTCAGGTATTTAAATGATTTAATTTTCCGTGACCGCTACACAACAAATCTAACGTCCTCCAAAACGGTCGATATGGGCGTATGACCGATCACGGGAGCGCCTTTTTAAGTGACCACAGATACTGCTTTAGGCCGGCTGCTCATGAACTGCGGGTTCTGACGTTCTGCTGCATCAAATATCTGAAAACCTTCGCAGCAGTCCGCAATAATGAAGACCTAGCTGACAGTAATGCAGAGGCAATACGGAGTTCGGGCTTACAAATTCCTGCGATTCTTTTCCAGAATCGTCCCGAGGAGATTTTCGCGGCTGGATCAGCGCTCAAACCGCAGAACGCGGTTGGGAGGGAGTCACGGGATTGTGTTTGTGAGCGCATCGGTGATCGCTCTCCGGACTGCGCGAATCAGCCCAAAACGACGCTTTTCATAAATTTTTCAACGTCTCTGGTAACCATTTCGAGGGGTTGGGCCGCGTTCACCAGATGATAGCGATGCGGTGATGCGGCCACTCGGTCGAGGTAGGTCTGGCGAATGCGCTCGAAAAAGTCCACCGTTTCCTGCTCGAACCGGTCCAGATCGCCCCGATGTCTAGCCCGGGCCATACCGGTTTCGACCGGTGCATCAAGAAGCACCGTGTGATCTGGTCTGACATCGCCCTGCACCAGCGTTTCCAGTGTCGCGATGGCACTGGCGGAAACACCTCGTCCACCACCCTGATAGGCAAAGGTTGCGTCCGTAAAACGATCACACAAAACCCACTGCCCCGCGGCCAGCGCCGGAATAATCCGCGTATGCAGGTGCTGCGCCCTGGCGGCGAACATCAGCAGCAGTTCGGTGATGTCATTGACCGGCTCGTCCCTGGGTGCCAGTAGCAGTTCACGAATGGACTCGGCCATCGGGGTGCCGCCCGGCTCACGGGTGACCACACAGTCGATACCGAGATCGGCGAGTACGGTCGCCGCATTCGCAAGCTGCGTGGATTTACCGACGCCCTCTGTACCCTCAAAGGTGATGAACTGTCCACGCGCGCTCATAGGCTCGGCTATTCCCTGCTTTCGTCAGACTCATCAGAGCTGGAATCGGGCGCTGCAGGCGATGAGCGGTAGTCGTCACGCCGGTTCAGCTGAAACTGGCGAACGGCTTCCTGATGCTCGGCCAGCGTACGGGAAAATTTGTGCGTACCGTCGCCACGGGCCACAAAATAGAACGAGTCACCCTCGGCAGGATGCAAGGCCGCGTGGATTGCCTCACGGCCGGCCAAGGCAATGGGCGTTGGCGGTAAACCGTCTATTCTGTAGGTGTTGTACTCAGTACGGGTGCGCAGGTCCTTGCGGGTAATCCGCCCCTGGTAGCTGTCGCCCATGCCATAGATCACCGTCGGGTCGGTCTGCAGTCTCATTCCTTTATGAAGCCGCCTCACAAACACACCGGCAACGTCTGCCCGCTCGTGGGCAGCGCCGGTTTCCCGTTCTACGATGGAAGCCATTATCAGGGCTTCGTATGGGGAATCGTATGGTAATTCCTCGGAACGGTTTTCCCACTCCTCCGCCAGCACCTGTTCCATTCTGGAGAACGCCCGCTTGTACAGGTCCAGATCGGTTTCCAGACTGGTGTACAGATAGGTATCGGGGAAGAAGCGGCCCTCCGGGTGCGCTCCCTCCGCGCCCATGGCCGCCATAATCTGATCGTTGGTCCAGTCCGACGTTACCTTTTCGATCCTGTCATTGTTGGCGACAGCACGACGCATCTCCTGGAAAGTCCAGCCTTCAATGAACTGGATTTCCCACTGCTTGGTATCTCCGGACACCATCCTCTGGATCATATCCAGCCGCGACATGCCGTTGTTGAACTGATACTCCCCGGCCTGCAGGCGCGATTGGGCGGGGTTCAGTCGGGCATAAATCCGCATCCAGAGACTGTCCTCGATCAGCCCGGTGTCCTGCATCGCGCGGGCAATCTGATCATACCCGGCCCCGATCGGCACACTGAAAAGCACCGGCTCCTCCAGCGAAATCGGCTTTTCAAGGGTCTGCAGCCCCTGCCATAGCCAGATGCCCAGAGCCGAGCCCACGAGAAAGGCAAATGCGGTGACGGTTACAAGTAACTTCTTGAGCAAGCGATTATTCCAAAGTGTCCAAAGGGTCGCAGATTGTCGCAAGTGTGCTATCAACTGGCAACTCGACGGCGTCGAGAGAACGCACGGCAACAGGTCCATACACGCTGTTCAGCAGGTAAAGGCCCTGCAGCCCGGCCAGGGAACCAATGTCCCGTGGCAAAGGGCGCTCGACGACTTTCTCCCCAACCGCCCGCAAACGTTCCAGAGCGTACTGGCGCATCACACCGGCAACGGCAATCGAACTGACCGGCGGCGTGATCCACTCATCGCCGACGCGGGCCAGCAGATTGGTGCGGGTGCCCTCTACCAGATAACCGCAGGTATCAGCCATGATCAGTTCCCACTCGGCCCCGGTAAATTCAGCGCTGGCCATCACCTGCTCGAGGCGATTGAGGGTTTTGATACCCGCGAGCTGCGGGTTAACTGTCAGCGGGAAACTGGCACACCGGGCAACCACACCGCCAGGCTCGGGCATGGCAGGCATGGCCGCTGCCGACACAAAACAATGCGGTGCAGCTTTTTCTGGAGCGCGATAGCCGCGGCCTCCGCTGCCCCGGGTCAGGATCAGCTTGAGAATCCACCCCCCGGAATCATTCCCGGGCATCAGATGCTCGGCGGCGCGGCCAAGCTCGTAATCCAGTGACAGATATTCAACGGCAATGCCAAGGCGAGCCGCGTCAGTCACCAGGCGGTTCAGATGATGGCACCGGAGTACCGCCCGTCGGCCGGACATTCTGATGGTTTCGAATAACCCGTCCCCATAGGCAAGGCCGCGATCTGCTGAGGGCACACTGTCGCTGTGAGGGTAAATGACTTTCAGCACGATAGCCTCCGGCCCTCGATCAGTCCTCAAAACGCCGGAAAATCAGCGTCCCGTTAGTGCCACCAAAGCCGAAGGAGTTGGACAACGCAATCCGGATATCGGCCTTACGGCTGCTGCCCGGCACAAAATCCAGATCACAGCCCTCTTCCGGATCGTCCAGGTTAATCGTAGGCGGAAGAACCCCGTCGCGCATGGCCAACACAGAAAAAATCGCCTCAACTGCGCCAGCAGCGCCCAGCAAGTGCCCGGTCATTGATTTGGTACTGCTGACCGCGAGTTTATAAGCGTGGGGCCCAAATACGGATTTCACAGCGGCCACTTCCGCCACATCGCCCACATGGGTGGAGGTCCCGTGAGCATTGATATAGTCGATATCCTCAGGGGCAATACCCGCATCACGGATGGCGTTGACCATTGAGCGCGCGGCGCCGGCACCGCCTTCAGGCGGGGAGGTGATGTGGAACGCATCGTCGCTCATACCGAACCCTGCGACCTCCCCCAGAATGTTTGCCCCACGACGACGGGCATGCTCCAGGTCTTCCAGAACCAGCACGCCGGCACCGTCACTGAGAACGAAGCCATCGCGGCCTTTATCCCAGGGGCGGCTGGCCTTTTCCGGTTCATCATTGCGGGTCGAAAGCGCCCGGGCGGCGGAAAACGCAGCAATGGCACTGCGTGTGGTGGCCATTTCCGAGCCACCTGCGAGCATGACATCGGCATCGCCGTAGGCAATAGTTCGTGCGGCATAGCCGATATTGTGGGTGCCGGTAGTACAGGCCGTCACGATGGCAATATTCGGCCCTTGGAAGCCGAACCGGATAGCCACGTTCCCCGAAATCATATTGATCACGGATGCCGGCACGAAAAACGGCGAGACCTTTCGGGGGCCAGCATGTTCCATGTTGATAATGTTCTTCTCAATAAACTCCAGACCACCAATACCGGAACCAATGGCAACACCCACCCGCTCTTTATCCAGCCCGGAGAAATCGTTCAGCCCGCTTGCATCGACCGCCTGCTGAGCGGCAACCAGCCCGTAATGGATAAACGCATCCAGTTTTCTGGCATCTTTGACGGACAGGTACGGATCCAGGTCCAGATTCCGCACGGCACCACCGATGCGAGCGCTGTAGCCTGTGGTATCGAAGCGATCAATGGCGGATATGCCGCTTCTGCCGTTCTGAACAGCATCCCATGAGGATGCGACATCATTACCAACCGGCGACAGCATGCCGGTGCCTGTGATCACCACACGTCGTTTAGCCATAGTCCTTCACCTGAAGCTTATTGATCTTTATGAACATCCAATAAAAAAGCCGTCCGATGATTTTCATGGACGGCTTTTGCCTGGCCTACAAACTGTTCAAAGGATCAGGTGTGCGCAACGATATAGTCGATGGCATCCTGAACACTCGCCAGCTTTTCTGCTTCTTCATCCGGGATTTCGGTTTCAAATTCTTCTTCCAGTGCCATGACGAGCTCGACGGTGTCCAGTGAGTCAGCGCCAAGATCCTCTACAAAAGATGACGTATTCTGAACCTCGGACTCTTTCACGCCCAACTGCTCACAAACGATCTTCTTAACGCGCTCTTCAACTGTACTCATAGTGTCCTCACTTTAGTGTCAACCAAGCAACTCAGAGGCTGCCAGTTTAGTTTAAACCCAACCTGCCAACAAGCAGGGGCTCCATTCAAACATGTTGCGCAACAAGGGGTTGCGCTACCAGCCCATAATTGGACTAGCCCATGTACATGCCACCGTTAACGTTGATTGTCTCACCCGTCACGTAAGCGGCAGCGTCCGTTGCCAGAAATGCAACAACCGCTGCAACCTCTTCCGGCTCACCCAGGCGACCAGCGGGTATGACTTCCATCATAGCTCCGCGTTGCTTGTCGTCCAGTTTTCGGGTCATATCCGTGTCGATAAATCCGGGGGCAACGCAGTTTGCGGTGATGCCGCGGTTCGACATTTCTTTGGCAAGACTGCGGGTAAACCCTTCAATGCCTGCCTTTGCTGCACAATAGTTAGCCTGGCCGGGGTTTCCCATGCCAGCGACAACCGAGCTGATGTTGATAATGCGTCCCCAGCGAGCCTTGGCCATACCTCGCAGAACCGCTTTGCTGGTCCGATAAACGCTGGACAGATTGGTCTCTACCACCGAAGCCCATTCATCATCTTTCATCCGCATCAACAAGTTATCACGGGTAATACCCGCATTGTTAACCAGGATCGCCGGTGCACCCGCACGTTCGGCAATCTGTTTGAGGCCGGATTCGATACTTGCCGGATCAGACACATCCATCATCAGACCGAAGCCGCCAGATGCCTCGAGATCAGCACTGATGGATTCGGCACCCTGCTCACTGGTTGCCGTGCCGATAACCGTTGCACCCTGCTCCGCCAGAGCCTGGGCTATGGCCTTACCAATGCCTCGTGTAGCACCGGTCACCAATGCGGTCTTGCCTGCAAGAGACATGGCTTACTCCCTTGATAATCCGAAAAATGTAGAATCAGCCGCAACCTTACCCGAGGGTAATGGCATGCTACTGGTTCCCAAAACCTGCCAGCGCCTTCTCCAGGGCGGCCGGGTCTTCAATTCCGTACACATCCAGATTGCGATCGATCCGTTTTGCCAGGCCGGCAAGAACCTTGCCTGCGCCGCACTCAATTGCAACTTCGACTTCCTGCCCGGACATCGCAAGGACCGAGTCCGTCCACAACACTGGTGAATAAAGCTGACTGACCAGATTTGCCTTGAGGCTGTCGCTTTTTGTCTCTGCTCTGGCCGTTACATTCTGGACAACGGGAATGACAGCATCGTGAAAATCCACTTCGTCCAGCGCGTCTGCCAGTTCCTCTGCGGCGCCTTTCATCAGCGCACAGTGGGAAGGTACGCTGACCGGAAGCGGCATCGCCTTACGAGCGCCTTTCGATTTGCAGGCCTCAATCGCGCGGTCCACGGCATCCGTTGAGCCCGCAATCACCACCTGGCCCGGGGCATTGAAGTTGACGGCCGACACCACGTCGCCGTTCGCAGACTCTTCACAGGCCGCGATCACCTGGGCATCTTCCAGTCCGATAATGGCTGCCATCTTGCCAGCACCTGCCGGCACGGCGGCTTGCATCAGCTCTCCACGCAGATGGACCAGTTTGATCGCGTCGAAAAAATTCAGACTTTCTGCGGCCACCAAAGCGCTATATTCGCCGAGGCTGTGTCCTGCAACAAAATCGGGAGCCGAACCACCGGCCACAAACCACTGGCGCCACAGGGCCACGCTGGCGGTAAGTAACGCTGGCTGGGTCACGGTTGTCTGGTTCAGGTCCTCAGCAGGCCCATTCTGACAAAGATGCCAGAGGTCATAACCGAGAAGCTGGGACGCTTCGGCAAACGTTTTCTCAATGATCGGCCAATTCTCGGCGGCCTTGGCAAGCATGCCGACTGACTGCGACCCCTGTCCTGAAAAAATAAACGCTGTTTTCATGATTAAAATCTTACCGGTTAACTCGCTAACTGAAGATTAGCCAATAGTACAACCCCGCCCAATTAACGGCCAATAGGGGAACTACCGCAGACTCTAGTCGCAATCAGCCATTTGTACCACCTTACGGGCGCAAGCTGGTCAATACATCATGATATCGTCAAGGCGTTCGTTGATCCGGCCCGGAACCTCGAGCTCGACCTCCCGCACGGCCTGGCGAATCGCGGCGATCATGGCCCGCTCGTTGGCGTTGCCATGGCTCTTGATAACCACGCCCTGAAGACCGAGCAGGCTGGCGCCATTGTGGCGCGACGGATCCATCAGGTGCAAAAGTTTGCCCATGATGGGCCGGGCCAGAAATCCGATGACTCTGCCGTAGACGGTGCTGGTGAACGCCTGTTCCATCAGCTCAATAAGAAGCCCGGCCACTCCCTCGCCGGTTTTCAGGGCAATATTGCCCACAAAGCCGTCGCAGACGACCACATCGGCTACATCCCGGAACAGGTCGCCGCCCTCAATGTAGCCGATGTAGTTGACGGTATCGCACTGCGCCAGCATGTGAGAGGCAAGACGAACCTGCTCATTGCCCTTTATTTCTTCTTCTCCCACGTTCAGCAGGGCCACACGTGGCTCGGCCTGCCCACAGATTGCCGAAGCCATCAGCGATCCCATCAGGGCATACTGATAGAGGTTCTCCGCAGATGAGTCGACATTTGCACCCAGATCAAGCACGTGACAGCGACCCCGCAGGGAAGGAATCAGCTTGGCGATGGCCGGTCGCTCGATACCGGGGTACATGCGGATAACCGAACGACCGAACGCCATCAGCGCTCCGGTATTACCCGCACTGACACACCCTTGCGCGGCGCCATCACGGACCAGGCCCAGTGCCACCGCCATGGAGGAATTGCGTTTGTGGCGCAGGGCGTGGGAGGGGCGCTCGTGCATTCGCACCACATCCGCCGCCTCGACAATGCGGATGCGCGCATGCCCCGGATGCAACAAAGCCTCGAGCTCACTCTGGATACCGACCAGAATAATACTCAAGGCTTCGTTTTCTTTCACAACGGCCAGTGCTGCCGGCACCACTACGGAAGGACCTCGATCCCCGCTCATCGCATCAATCGCGATGGTGACCGGTTTGACGGCCCCGCCCATTTGATCCGGCATTATCCGCCTCTCACTGAAGGATCAGTGGCCGACAATTACTCGTCGCGCGCTTCGATGACCTGTTTGCCGCGGTAAAAACCATCCGGCGACACATGGTGACGACGATGCACTTCACCCGTGGTGCTGTCGGTGGACAGCGCCGCGGAAGTCAGTGCGTCGTGTGAGCGGCGCATGTCCCGCTTTGAGCGGCTCTTTCGAACTTTCTGTACAGCCATGATTATGCTCCTGACCTGATCAAAGTATATTACAAATCGCGCAACCCCTGAGTCGTGGCTGCGCCGGCTTAATGTTTCTTTGTCTTCAAATCCGCCAACACACTAAACGGGTTGTCGCCGGATTTCCCTGCGGGTTCTTCCGCAATGCCATCTGGCTCCAGCGCCTCCAGAGTGCCTGTTGCAGGGCACTCATCCCGCTCGTGCAGTGGAAATGGCGGCAGAACCAGCAACAATTCGTCTTCTGTCATCGACCAGAGGTCAGCACTGAAGTCCTCGGTCAGAAACGGCTCGAGCTCTTTCGGCAGATTCTGCGCCTGACTGTCTGTCGTGACCAGTCCGAGGGCAAACCGGGAAACCAGGGTGTAGGGCATGGGCCCCATGCACCGCTGACATTCCAGGACAACCGGGGCCTCAAGCTCGCCCGTTACCATGCGGCGACGCTCCGGGTCCTGCGAAAATGACAGAACGACCCGGCATTTGCCGCCATCTTTCACACTGTGAACCGCCTCCCGAAAACGAGACAACGCCTTCAGTGGGACCTCTCCCTCCAAAACGGCGTTCTGTTCTGCCAACCGAAAAGGATCAACAGATTTTGGCAACTCGGCGTTTGACGCTTTTGACATAGGCGCGCAATTCTAGGGGCCAGGCCCGTCAGTGTCAAAGCATTCGTCCGGTTTTTGGACGCTGCTCTGCAAGCTTATAGGTGTATCCTACAATACGATGCCGCGCGGGGTTGAACCGAATCACGGCAACGCCAAAGCCATCTCTCACCATATCAGGAGTCGGACATGCAGCCGCCGCTTCTTCTCGCCTCTTCATCCCCCTATCGACGGGCGTTGCTCGCCAAGCTAGGGCTGCCCTTCGTTGCCGCCTCACCAGAGATAGACGAATCAGCCCGACCGGGCGAAACCGCTGACCGGCTGGCAGTCCGTCTCGCCGGAGCAAAGGCTGGCGCGCTATCGCGCGCTTACACCGGGCACTGGATCATTGGTTCCGACCAGGTGGCCTCTCTGGACAACGGCCAGACACTCTCCAAACCCGGTGACTTCGCGACGGCAGTGGCTCAGCTTACCCGCAGCAGCGGACGGACAGTGACTTTCTTCACCGGACTGACACTTTTGAATGCAGACACCGGCGAGCAGCAGAATCACTGTGAGACCTTCAGGGCTCACTTCCGGGAACTGTCCCCGGAAGAAATAAAACACTACCTTGAGGTCGAGAAACCGTTTGATTGTGCGGGCAGCTTTAAAATGGAGGGGCTGGGTATTGCTCTTTTCCGCTCCCTGGAGGGCAGAGATTCCAACAGCCTGATCGGTCTGCCCCTGATAGCCCTCACCGACATGCTGCGCCATTGGGGCCTGAACCCGCTACTCGCAGCCAGGCCGGACCCGAGCCTTTAACGAAGCTGCCATCGGGACTCCATCAGGTAATCGGCGATACCGCTGCCAATGGACACACCGAACTGATCAACAATATCCTGAAACGGCGACTTCCGGTGGCTGTAGTCCACCAGCTCTTCCTGGCCGACAATCTGGCGAGCAACGTGGGAGGTGCTGCCGAGGCCGTCGATCAGACCAAGCTCGAGAGCCTGCTCTCCACTCCACACCAGGCCGGAAAACAGCCGCTCGTCATCCGCCAGACGGTCACCGCGACCCTCCCGGACGCTGGCAATAAACTGCCGGTGCGTGGTTTCCAGGACATCCTCCCAGAATTCCACGTCCTGCTCCTGTTGAGGGGAGAAGGGATCCAGGAACGCCTTGTTCTCGCCGGCGGTATACAACCGACGATCCACGCCCAGTTTCTCCATCGCCCCGGTAAAGCCAAAGCCACCGGACACAACACCGATAGAACCAACAAGGCTCGCCTTATCGGCGTATATTTCGTCGGCTGCAGCCGCCATGTAATAGGCTCCGGACGCACCCACATCGGAAATGACTGCATAAAGCGTCTTGTCCGGATACTTTTGCTTCAGGCGCTGCATTTCATCGTAGACGTAGCCTGACTGGACCGGACTGCCCCCCGGGCTGTTGATTCTCATAATCACAGCAACCGAGTCTTCCTGCTCGAATGCCCTGCGCAGTGACCCGACAATGTTGTCAGCACTGGCCAGTTCATCGGCTGCAATGGTGCCGTTAACCTCTACCACAGCCGTATGCTTGCCCGTTGCGCTTTCAAAACTGCCACCAATCGGGAACTGGATCAGAAAAAACAGAGCAAACAGATATCCGAACGTCAGAAGCTTGAAAAAAATACCCCAGCGCCTGCTCTTACGCTGTTCCGACTGCAGCGACATCACCAGTTTTTCAATCAGCTTCCAGTCACGGGAGGTTTCCGGAGGCATTGTCGGCCCCCTGCGCCCTGCCCTCGGCGAATCGCCCCCGCTCACTGGTTCATCGCCCCAGCCCGGTTTCCGATCTTGATCCCACTCGCTCATTAAAAGACCCTATCTGTCATTTACTTTATGCCAAGGACGTTACGCAGATCCGCGACGGTATCAACGATGGCGTGCGGCTCATAATGTTCGAGAACATCCCGCTGATGCACTCCCCACTCCACACCAATCGAAGGCATGCCAATCCGCTGTGCCATTTCCAGGTCGTAGCGGGTATCCCCAATCATGACCGCCTGATCCGGCCGGATACGGTAAAACTCCAGAAGCTCAGAAAGCATCAGCGGGTCCGGCTTGGAACGGGTTTCATCGGCACAACGGGTGGTATCGAAATGCGGGCCCAGGCCGCTGGACACCAGGGCGCCCTTCAGCCCACGCCGACTTTTGCCGGTTGCGACAGAGCAGCCAAGGCCGGCAGTGCGAAGGTCGGCCACCAGATCGGCCATACCGGCAAACACATTTTGTGGCGCCGTTACCTTGGCGAAAAAATACGTCGAGTAGCCCTCGCGGATTCTGGTCATTTCCTCGGGGCTGATGCCCGGATAGAGCTTGTGCAGCGCCTCAACCATGCCAAGCCCGATAATATCGCGGTAAGCCTCCCGCTCCAGCTCGGGATAACCCAGATCTGTGGCGGCCTGATGCAGGCTCTGAGCGATGTGCTCCACGGAATCGATAAGCGTTCCGTCCCAGTCAAAAATTACTGCTTTTATATCCATGAACCCTGTCCTGACGTGCGCCCAGTTTGGCAACCACTTTTTCAAACGCTTCATCATAAGGGGCTTCCAGCTTCATTGCCTCCCCGGTCGAGGGCAACGCGAATTCCAGTGCCCTTGCATGCAACATCAACCTTTCACCGCCGACCGAGCGGAACGCCCTCAGGCTGCCATCATCCATGTACTTGTCGTCACCCGCAATCGGATGACCCGCCCAGGCACTGTGGACGCGAATCTGATGGGTGCGGCCCGTCACCGGCGATGCCTCGACCAGACTGTAGCCCTCGAACGCTGCCAGACACCGGAAGAGCGTCAGGGATTCTTTACCTGCCGGATCAACCCTGACTCTGCGCTCGCCGGACTTCAGTTCAAATCGCAACAGCGGCTCACTGACCTTCACAATGCCGGCACGCCACTGCCCTGACACCAGCGCATGGTAGTGCTTGCGAATCCGCTTCTGACGCAGTTCTTCCTGCAAAAACCGGAGTGCCGAGCGTTTCTTGGCAACCATGATCAGGCCGGACGTGTCGCGATCCAGCCGGTGAACCAGCTCCAGAAACTTTGATTGCGGCCTGGCTGCCCTGAGCACCTCAATAAGCCCGAAGTCGAGGCCGCTGCCACCGTGAACCGCAATACCCGACGGCTTGTTGACGACCAGCATCTGCTCGTTTTCAAAGACCACGGAACTTTCCATGACATGCTGAACCCGGGACCCCGGCACGACCTGCGCCGGTTTTTCTTTCCGGGTTACTGGCGGTATACGTACCTCATCACCCGCCCTGAGACGCGTATCAGGCTTGACCCTTCCTTTATTTACTCGCACTTCGCCTTTACGGATGATGCGATAGACAATACTTCGTGGCAGGTCTCTGACCTGCGCCATCAGGTAATTATCAACGCGCTGACCGGCGTTATCCTCATCCACCACGACTTTACGGACACCCTGACGCAACTCACCCGGCTGGGTAACGCGGCCGTCACGGGTGCCTTTATCGGCTCTTTCGGGCTGAGTGGGCGGCCGGGAAGAGCGTTTTTGTCTGGGTGCGCGTGCCATAGATGCCTTGACCGCTGAACAGCGTGCGGGATTGATGGGCCGGATGATTACTGCTATATTCCAACGTGATTTGCCGTTTGTCTACGGCCTGGCCAATACGCCAGATGCCGGAGCGGCAAAAGTATACCGACACTATTAAACAGTTTGAACGCCGGAAGCCTAATCATTATCGGGCACGGCGGTTGGAACCTTCCCACCGGTCCACGGTTAAAAACTTCTGGGGCAGTGATCTCCAGGAGAGACTCCGGAGCCAGGCGGGAACTAGAAACCTTACGGAAAACCGTCGGGCGACATCGCGAAAAATCTTTGCCAGCACGCAGGGCCGGGCCGTCCATCTTACGAACATGACATGAGACCCAAGGCGCCAGCGTGAACCTGAAAACGGATAACATGCGTCTACAGACATTGACCCCAATCGACCCTTCGCTGCGATCAGGCAGCCGAGTCGTCAACGGTAAGCTCGGATTGACGGGGTTTCGCCCCCGCAGAGTCTGACCTGTCTGGCCGTTGGCCTGCTCCTTTGTACCGAACATTCGGAGGAGCTCCGCGGCACGCACGTTCTGCTTCGCTGATGAAATCCCCGGTTTTCTGTCAACATAAAACGACAGGAACCTTTCCTCTCCCATGAAAAGAATGCTGATAAATGCAACTCATCCCGAGGAGTTGCGCGTTGCACTGGTCGATGGACAACGACTGTTCGATCTGGACATTGAATCCAGCTCCCGCGAACAGAAAAAAGCCAACATATACAAAGGCAGAATCACCCGCGTAGAACCGAGCCTGGAAGCGGCTTTCGTCGATTTCGGGGCCGACCGTCACGGCTTCCTGCCATTAAAGGAAATTTCAAAGGAATACTTCAAGAAATCCCCCGGCCAGATTGAAGGCAAGATCAACATCAAGGATGTGATCTCCGATGGCCAGGAAGTGATCATTCAGGTGGACAAGGAAGAGCGGGGCAACAAAGGTGCCGCACTCACGACTTTTGTCTCCCTTGCTGGCCGTTATCTGGTTCTGATGCCCAACAACCCCCGCGCCGGGGGCATCTCCCGCCGCATCGAGGGCGACGAACGCGCACAGCTCAAAGAAGCCATGAGCGATGTTCAGGTACCCAAATCCATGGGCATCATCGTGCGCACTGCGGGCATCGGTCGTTCTTCCGAAGAACTCCAGTGGGACCTTGATTACCTGGTACAGTTCTGGGAAGCCATTTCCCAGGCGGCTGGCGAACGTAAAGCCCCCTTCCTGATTCATCAGGAAAGCAACGTCATTATCCGCGCAGTCCGGGATTACCTCCGCCAGGACATCGGCGAAGTTCTGATCGACTCTGAAACCGTTTATGAAGACGTACTGAATTTTGTGCGTGCGGTCATGCCCTCGTTCGAGAACAAGATAAAGCTGTACAGGGATGAGATCCCCCTGTTCAGCCGCTATCAGATTGAAGGCCAGATCGAGACGGCCTTCGAGCGCGAGGTCAAACTCCCCTCCGGCGGCTCGATCGTCATAGACCCCACCGAGGCACTGGTTTCGATCGATATCAACTCTTCCCGCGCCACCAAGGGCCAGGACATCGAAGAGACGGCTCGCCAGACCAACCTGGAAGCCGCGGAAGAAATTGCCCGCCAGCTGCGCCTGAGGGATATGGGCGGCCTGATCGTCATCGACTTCATTGATATGACCCCGGCCAAACACCAGCGGGAAGTTGAGCAGAAAGTACGGGAAGCGCTGGAAATTGACCGCGCACGAGTTCAGGTAGGCAAGATTTCCCGCTTCGGCCTGCTGGAAATGTCTCGCCAGCGCTTACGCCCGTCATTAGGCGAGACCCGCAGTGAAGTCTGCCCCCGTTGTGAAGGGCAAGGCACCATCCGTGGCATTGAATCCCTCGCGCTGAGCATCATGCGTCTGATTTTCGAGGAATCCTCCAAAGAGAAAACCACGGAAGTTCGCGCCATTGTGCCTGTCGCCGTCGCCACCTTCCTGCTCAACGAAAAGCGCAAACAGCTGGCTGATATTGAAGCAAGACAGGAAGTTCAGGTTGTAGTCGTCCCCGCGCCACACATGGAGACGCCTCATTTTGAAATTGTGCGCATGCGCGATGACGAATCCGGCGCTGAGCATGTGTCAAGCTATCAGGTTGCGCAGGAATACAATGAGCGTGAAGAGGAAATTCTGGAAGCTCCGGTAACGCCACCTCCGGCGCGCGAACAGGCGGCGGTCAAGGCAGTTCGATCGGCGGCACCTGCTCCCGCGCCTGCCCCTGCCCCTGCGGCGCAAGCCGAACAGACACCGAGAGAGCAGGCCGAAGGATTGTTTGGCCGGCTTGGCCGCAAAATCGCCGATTTCTTCAGTGGTGAGGAAATCATTGGCGACCCTGAGCCAAATCATCAGGCGACCGAATCGCCGAAGCGGGACGAGCGCCGCGGACAGGAGCGTCATGATCGCCGGAAATCCCGCGTCGCCAGAAGCGAGGGCGAGGCCAGGAACGATGAAAGTGCCCACGACAGTGACAACCGCAGTGGCGACGAGCGTCGTCAGGCCGGACAGGGTCGAAACCAGCCCCGCAGCGATGACAACCGCGGGCGTAGCCGGGGCGGCAACCGCAATCGTAATCGCAGCAATGAGTCAGCGGACAACGAGCAGAAGCAGACCAACGGCGCAGAAAAGGCCAGAGACAGCCAGCCTGCGAGTCGTGGTCGCGCCAAGCCGCAAGCTGACGAAAGCGAGACTGCCCAGGACAAAGCACCGGCTGGCGCGGAGAAACCCGCCTCCAGTGAAAAACGTCGCAAACCAAGGCGCAACCGTAACCGCGACGGCTCGGCTGCCGAAACACCGGCAACAACGCCTGCGGAGCGGAAAAACGCCCGCAGCGAGCGGCACCAGAAAGATACCCAGCCGGAGGATAGCCCGGGAACACCCGCTCAACCCGAGAAGCCCGAAGTAGCAGCGGCAGTGGTCGCGGAAACACCGACAACAGAGGCCGCCGAAAAGCCGGAAGTGGCCGCTGAGCCGAAGATGGAGCAGCAGGAAGAGGCGGTCACCAGGCCGGTGTTCGAAAAAGCTAAGGCTTCCGACATTCTTCCCGAGGCCGCACCATCGCCCGAGGATTCGGCCCCCGACCAGCTTTCAGCGGACAAGCCTCAGGCAGATAGTGAATCCGAGCCAGAACCAGCGCCAGAGTCACCGTCTCAGCCTGAATCAGAGCCGGCGCCTGAACCAGCCGTGGAAACGCGCCGACCTGCCCGGCCCCGCCGGAAGTCGCCGCGAAAGACAGCGGAAAAAACCCCGGTCGAAGGGCCGGTTGAGCCAAGCGTCACTGAGGCAACTCAGCAGCCGGAGTCCGAAGAGCCCCAGCCCACGCTGGAAGCGCCTCAGCCCGCAGCAGAGGAGCCCCGGCCCGAGCCTGAAGTGCCGCAGCCTGAGCCCGAAACTCCGCAACCAGAAGAGACGCCTGAGCCTGTTGCCGCTGAAGCGCCTGAGCCTGTTGCCCCAACACCCGCAACCGCTGAACAGGGGCAGGACGTGGACGCTCAGCCAGAAACGACGGAAGTCGCTGAGGCGCCCGAAAAGGCCGAATCGCCAGAACAGGCAAAAACCCCGGAGCCAGCGGAACCCCCGGTAAGCCCCGGCCGTGCGTACAACGATCCCCGTGAAGTGCGCAAGCGCCGTCTGGCCGAAGAAGAAGCCAACAAAACCGCCGGGGGCAATTAAAAGATGCTTTCCAACTCGGACATAGAGGCGCTCGAAGACATTTTATTTGCCGAGCCCTGGGGCGATGAGGCCGTCGATTTTTTCGGCCTTCACGGAATTGTCTGTGCCAGTGTGGTCGGCCCGGTTGAGCTGAGTGTGGATGACCTGTTCAATCTGGCCACCGGCACCGAGCAGCCATCGGCAGACACGACGCCCGATGTGTTCCGCTCTGTCGTGGGGCGCCTGGCCCGTGAAATGGCCCATGCCCTTGATATGGGCCAGACACTGGAACTTCCGGAACCGGAAGACGGCGACCCGATGAACGCGCTGGAAAACTGGTGCGCGGGCTTTGTGGATACCTTCCTGGAGCATGAAGATGTCTGGTTGGAAGTCGACGAAAAAGAAGCCGCCGACCTTCTGGTGCCAATGCTGACCCTGTCAGGGTTGTTCGAAGACGAGGATTTTCAGAAAGTCCGGAACGATGAAAAACTGGCAAGGCAGATGTCAGACGCCATCCCGGATTCCCTGACCGACCTCTACCTTCTGTTCCATGCGCCGGAATGATCCCGGTGACCCGTAATCAGGCTGCGCAGGGCTAACAGGCCCGTGACAGCCCTACGGGGCTTTGAAAGTGATGCCAGACTGGCTCGATGCCCTCTGGCATTTTTGTTATCCGGCCAAGCTCACACCAGGGAGCACCCGGAAAGTGAAAATCACTGCCCTGGGAACCAAGCAGATTCTCCCGCCGACACAGCTCCGCAAGGAACCCCAGGTCACCGCTTGACTGACCGGAAACCGATACCTCCATGGCCGTTCCACCCGCACGCTTGAAATCCGACACCAGCGCACGCAATTTGGTCGCACTTAGCCGATACTTTCGCGGATGCGCCAGCACCGCAATACCACCGGCAGAGACGATCCACTGCACCACCTCGTCCAGCTCGGGCCAGAAGGCTTTGACATCACCGGGCTTGCCCTGCCCAAGGTACCGCTTGAACGCCTGTGCCGGGTCTTTGACAATGCCCTCATCTACCAGAACCCGGGCAAAATGCGGGCGCCCCGGCACATCGCCATTGGCCCTGGTGGTTGCCTTGTCCAACAGATTCTCGACGCGGATTTTACCAAGCCTGTCCGCGATCTCGCGGGCCCGACCCCAGCGATTGGCGTTCTGTCGTTCCAGCGCAGCCTGAAAATCAGCGTTATCCAGATCAAAGTCCAGGCCGACAATGTGTATGGTCTGGCTTCGCCACACGCAGGACAGCTCAGTTCCACTTATCAGGGACAGACCTTCGGCTGCAGCACGATTGGCAGCACGCGTCAGGCCAGCGACGGTGTCATGGTCGGTCAGCGCCAGATGGGTCACGCCTCTGGCTGACGCGCGACAGACAAGATCCTCAGGCGAGAGTGTCCCGTCTGAAGCAGTGCTGTGGCAGTGCAAGTCAATGCAGAAATCGGATTCTTGAGTTATAGTCACGGACATTCCGAGTGGTCGGCGAATTACGGTATCCAGTGTATCAGCCTGCGTTGACCCAAACGACTCTCCTGCGGAGCCTAGAATGCATTACGCCATTATCAGTGAAGACATCGACAATAGCCTGCCTCTCAGGGCAAAGGCTCGCCCGGCACATCTTGACCGCCTTACCAGTCTCAGAGACGAGGGGCGGCTGCTGGTTGCCGGACCGAACCCTGCCCTGGATACGCCCGAACCGGGCGACGCAGGCTTCACCGGTAGCCTGGTGATCGCCGAATTTGACTCTCTGGAAGCTGCACAGGCGTGGGCCGACGCAGATCCTTATGTTGCAGCGGGCGTTTACCGGCAGGTTACCGTGAAACCGTTCAAGGCGGTTCTGCCCTGACCGTTAGTGTCAGCGGTGGGACTTGCATGAGAGTTTTGTAATGAAACCAACCTTGTAAGGCCGGGCAACTATGACAAAATTGCCCGTCAAAACACTGTCTCAGGGAATTCAATCAGTGCCATCTTTCAGAAATCTAGTCTGTTTCCTTATTTTCGCCTTGTTAGCGCCGTCGGTATTTGCCCGGACCGTTTACGTGGACGATACGCTCTATGCGCCCATCCGCAGCGGCGAGGGCACCGAGTACCGTATTCTTCATTCGGGTGTTCGCAGCGGAACGCCGCTGGAGCTGCTTGAACGTTCGGAGTCCGGATACAGCCGGGTCCGGACGCCCGACGGCATTGAAGGCTGGATAGTAACCCGCTATCTGAGCGAAACCCCCATTGCCCGTGAACGTCTGGAGACTGCAAACCGTCAGCTTGCCCAGGCCAGAGAGACAGTGTCTTCGCTTCAGGCACAACTTGAAACTGTAACCGAAGAGCGCGATCAGTTGCGCAGTGCGGAAAACAATCTGGAGGCGCGAGCCGGCCGGCTGAGCGAAGAACTGCAGGAAATCAAAACGGTTGCAGCGGACTCACTGAACCTTAACCGCCGCAATGAAGAGCTGCGCAATGAAAACCAGAAGCTGCGCAATGACCTTGAAGTATTGACCGCTGAAAAGGAGCGACTCGAGGCCAACAAAGACTCTGACTTCATGCTGATCGGCGCTGGCCTGGTCCTGCTCGGCATTATTCTTGCGCTGATCGTTCCGGCTCTGAAACCCACGCGGAAAACCGATAACTGGGCCTGATCTTCAGGCCCGGGCATTCCCATCTGATGACCGCTTCGTCCAGAGCGGTTCACCGCGGTTGCTTATTCCGATGAATTCTTTGACGCCCCTGCCCGGACACTTTATAACTAGCCAGACAACAAGCAGGGGAATCAGCGATGTCGATGACCATGAAGGACTATTCCGAAAAGCGTGATTTCCACCGGATGAGAATGAACTCGGAAATAGAACTGACCGACAGTCACGGTGTTGCGCTGGCGGGCATCTGCCGCGATCTCAGCGGCACAGGGATGCAACTCTTTGTTGAACGTGAATTCGCGCTGGGGGATGAGATACACACACTGCTGCCACCCAGCAGCGATCAGTTTCCGCCTTTTGAGACTGTTTGCCGGGTTCTCAGGTGCGAACCGGAATCCGAGGGCTACCTGCTTGGCGTCGAAATCACCCAGGTAAAACGCTGAGCCCCCAATCAGACGAGGGGCTTTTCGGAAACCACGATGCCATTATTGTCCGCGTAGACGTAATGGCCGGGGCGAAAGGTCACACCGCCAAAGGTGACCGGCACATTCAACTGGCCAACGCCGTGCTTTTCAGTTTTTCTGGGATGTGTGCCAAGCGCCTGAACACCCAGGTCGGTTCTGCCAATCACATCCACGTCGCGAATACAGCCGTAGATCACCAGCCCCACCCAGCCATTGCTGACCGCTTTTTCTGCCAGCATATCGCCCAGCAATGCAGCACGCCTGGAACCACCACCGTCGACAACCATGACCTTGCCATGGCCTGGCAGAGCCACCTGCTCCTTGACCACCGAGTTGTCTTCGAAGCATTTGACCGTGACAATTTCACCGCCGAAATTATCCAGGCCGCCAAAATTGCGGAAACCAGGGTCAACGGCAAGAATCTCGGGGTGATCGTCACACAGGTCTGGCGTTACGATGGTCACGTTTGCGCTCTCCTATACAGTCTTTACTAAACACGCTTAATCAATCTTTTCGTCTGCCAGGAAGAACCAGGTATCCAGTACCGAATCCGGATTCAGGGACACGGTATCGATGCCCTGGTCCATCAGCCATTTTGCCAGGTCAGGATGATCGGACGGGCCCTGGCCGCAGATTCCAATATATTTGTTGGCCTTCTTACAGGCCTGTATGGCGCTGGCCAACAGAGCTTTAACGGCATCGTTCCGCTCGTCAAACAGGTGGGCAATGATGCCGGAATCCCGATCAAGCCCGAGGGTCAATTGGGTCAGGTCATTTGAACCGATCGAGAAGCCGTCAAAATGCTCCAGGAACTGTTCCGCCAGCAGTGCATTGGCGGGCAACTCGCACATCATGATTACCCGCAGGCCGTTGTCGCCGCGTTTAAGACCGTTTTCAGCCAGCAGATCGACGACCTGTGCGGCTTCCCCAACGGTGCGGACAAAAGGCACCATCACTTCGACGTTGGTAAATCCCATCTCATTGCGGACTTTTTTCAGCGCCCTGCATTCAAGTTCAAAGCAGTCGCGGAAAGTTTCCGATATGTAGCGTGATGCCCCGCGGAAACCCAGCATCGGGTTCTCTTCGTCCGGCTCGTAGAGCGTACCGCCAATCAGGTTCGCGTATTCGTTTGACTTGAAGTCAGACAGGCGAACGATGACCTTCTTCGGGGAGAAGGCCGCAGCCAGCGTTGAAATACCCTCAACAAGCTTATCCACGTAAAAATCAACGGGCGAACTGTAGCCGGAAATACGTTTTTCGACCGTCTGGCGGATATCCCGGGGCAGACCGTCAAAATTCAGCAGCGCTTTCGGGTGGACTCCGATCATCCGGTTGATAATGAACTCAAGCCGGGCAAGGCCAACGCCTTCGTTAGGCAGCGCCTGAAAATCAAACGCCCGGTCCGGGTTGCCCACATTCATCATGATTTTGAACGGAATAGCTGGCATGGAATCAACGGTGTTTTCTTTCAGTTCGAAATCGAGGCTGCCCTCGTAGATCATCCCGGTATCGCCTTCGGCACAGGACACCGTCACTTCCTGGTTCTCTTTCAGCTGCTCGGTTGCATCGCCACAGCCCACCACCGCCGGAATCCCCAGTTCGCGGGCAATAATGGCGGCGTGACAGGTGCGCCCGCCGCGATCGGTGACAATCGCCGAAGCCCGCTTCATGACCGGCTCCCAGTCCGGGTCGGTCATGTCGGTCACCAGCACATCGCCAGCCTGGACCCGGTCCATTTCCTTGATGCTGGTAATAATCTTGACCGGACCACTGCCGATCCTGTGACCGATGCTCCGCCCTTCCACCAGCACCTTGCCGGTTTCTTTCAGCAGGTAGCGCTCCATCACATTGACGTTGGAGCGGCTTTTCACCGTTTCCGGGCGGGCCTGAACGATGTAAATGCGTCCGTCGTCGCCGTCTTTCGCCCATTCAATATCCATCGGGCGTTGATAATGCTGTTCGATGATTACCGCCTGCCTGGACAGCTCTTCAACCTCGGCGTCGGTGACGCAGAAACGATTGCGCTCGTCCTGGTCGACTTTGACGGTCTCTACAAACTGCCCCGCCGAGGGGTCCGTCTGGTACACCATCTTGATCGCCTTGCTACCCAGGTTGCGACGCAGTACAGCGGGGCGCCCGGCCGCGAGCGTGGGCTTGTGCACGTAAAATTCGTCAGGGTTCACCGCCCCCTGCACCACGGTTTCACCGAGCCCGTAGGAGCCGGTGACAAACACCACGTCCCGGAAGCCGGATTCGGTATCGAGAGTAAACATGACGCCGGATGCCGCGGTTTCACTGCGCACCATTTTTTGAATACCGGCAGACAGGGCAACCTGTTTATGATCGAAACCGTGGTGCACCCGGTAGGAAATGGCGCGGTCGTTGAACAGCGACGCAAACACTTCTTTCACAGACGTGCGCACCTGTTCGAGACCCAACACGTTCAGAAAGGTTTCCTGCTGGCCGGCAAACGAGGCGTCGGGCAAGTCCTCTGCGGTCGCCGAAGACCGGACGGCAACAGCCATATTGTCATTGCCGTCCTGCAATTTTGCATAGGCCTCTTTCAGTGTTTGTTCCAGAGGCTGCGGGAACGGTGTGTCAATAATCCACTGGCGAATCCGGGCACCGACACGAGCCAGCTCGTTCACATCGTTGATATCAAGGCTTTCCAGAGCATCGTCGATTTTTTTCCGCAGGCCGTCTTTCTCCAGAAATTCCCGATAGGCGTGAGCGGTTGTGGCGAAACCGCCGGGTACAGTGACACCGGCATTGGCAAGATTACTGATCATTTCTCCGAGGGAAGCGTTCTTTCCGCCAACCCGGTCCACGTCAGACATTCCCAGGTGATCAAACCAGATAATGTAATCTTCCAAAGCAGGTCTCCCTTGATCCATTGCAGTACGGGCTATCGAACTAGGCGTGTATGATACTGTAACCTGTGGAAATTACCTAGGGAACCCGCCAAAACGGAGTCGGACAACACATCATGAAACGTACTGCTTTTTTTATATCTGACGGTACTGGCCTGACCGCCGAAGCCCTGGGGCACAGTCTGCTTGCCCAGTTTGAAAAGATCGATTTCGAGCGGGTGACCGTTCCCTACATCGACGATACCGATAAAGCCCGGGAAATGGTCAAGCGGATCAATCAGGCCGAGGAAGCTGACGGTGCGCGACCCCTGGTGTTCGATACCATTGTCAATGGCGACATCCGGGACGTCATTGCCGGGGCCAACGGCTTTATGGTGGACATTTTCGGCACCTTTCTCAGCCCGCTGGAGAGTGAGCTGCAGTCATCCTCGTCCTATTCGGTTGGCAAATCCCACGCCATCAGCAATGAGGGGCGCTACGAACAGCGCATCAAGGCGGTCAATTTTGCGCTGGATAACGACGACGGTGCGCGTACCCGCCATTACGATGAAGCGGACCTGATACTGGTCGGCGCTTCCCGGAGTGGCAAAACACCCACCTGCCTTTACCTCGCGCTGCAATATGGCGTTAAAGCGGCCAACTACCCGATTACCGAGGAAGACCTGGGTGACCAGAACATTCCCGCCGCCCTGCGCCCTTACAAGCAGAAGATTTTCGGCCTGACGATCGACCCGGAGAGGCTGGCAACCATTCGCAATGAGCGCCGACCCAACTCCCGGTATTCCTCAATCAAGCAGTGCATGCTCGAAATTGAAGAAATCGAGTTGATGTATCGGCGTGAACGGATTCCCTACCTGAACACCACGGCCTACTCGGTCGAGGAAATCTCAACCCGGATCATGGTGAGCGCCGGGCTGAAACGGAACCGGTGACATCGCGCCGCCGGAACACCGGGTTAGATTTCCTGCGGTTCGAACCCGAGTTTTTCCGCCAGTGCCCGATTCTCATGGCTGGTAATCACCGCCGTGCTGGCCATTTCCGGTGCCAGCCAGGTCCGCGCTACCCGCTTCATGTCATCAATAGTCACTGCCAGAACCCGCTCCCGGAAACGCGCCCGCTGTTCCGGGCTGCGACCGAATAACTGGTTGTGGAAGGCGTGCCGGGCGGCCCCCGCCGGGGAGCGAGGCTTGTCCAACTGACCGATCACACCAAGAATCGACTCTTCCAGATCCTGGGCATCGTGCTCTTGTTCCTCAAGCCACTTTAGCGACCGGTCGAAATCGTCAAGGGTTTCACTGAGCCGCGGATCGCGGTAGGAGAAAAATCGGAAAGAGCCATTCACACTATCCTGCCCGGCACCCCCGCCGTAGGCGCCACCCTTTTCACGAATGGCCCGGTGCAGATAGCCGTTGCGCAAAAAACCACCGAGCACCGTCAAAGCGGCTGCGTCCGGATGGTCGACGGCCACTGTCGGAAACGCCCTGGAACAGAAGTTAACCTGGGTCGAGGTGAGCCAGGCCTGATTGACCCGATAGGGCTTCTGGCTGAGTGCCCAGGTTTCACCGGTTTCCACGGGTCTGTCAGGCCAGAGGTTTTTAACCTCTTCCAGCATCGGCTGAAGCTGCTCCTCCTCGGCAATCAGCAGAAACTGGCATTGCTGCTGCTGGATTTTGCGATGAAGGCTGGCAAGCTGATCGCAGAACAACGCCAGTTCGGCGGCATCATCCAGCGACCTGTCCAGCGCTTTCGAGCCCCGAATGGCTTCGAGCCCGCCCAGACGGAATGTCAGCCAGGCGCCGGGACTGATCCCCTGAGACGCCGCCCCCATGGCAAGGCCATGGCCACTGCCGGTAATCGCCTGTTCGCGGCGGGCGCGAATCTGCGCCACCAGTTCACGAATACGCTCGTGCTCATCAAAGCGGGCGCCACTGAAAACATCGGCCAGCAAACGGGTCAGCGCGGCACGGTTCCGTGCGAGCGCTTTGCCGTTGAAAATCATATAGCCGCTGACGTCATGGACGTTATCAACCCGGCCCTTGGCCGAGAAAGAAACACCGATACCGCCCGACTCGGCAGAAATCCGGTCCTGCATCTGCAGGTAATCCAGATCGCCGCAGCCTACCTCAGTGATAAGCGTTGTGTAATACGGCAGCATCACCAGCTCTTCCGGTGTCAGATCAGGCGCCGGCACAACAAGCTGCTCGTACACCAGTCCGTTGGTTCCACGGGCATAGAGCCAGGTAGAAGCGTCGCCGTCATAACGGCCCTCCGGCTCGGGTAATTGCAGCGGCACGTCACTGAGATCCACCTTGGGCAGAATGGAATCATCGTCCTTGCGGGTCTGTCTTTCCTCCAGAGCCTGAGCCCGGTCAACGATTTCCTTCACTTCTTTTTCTGTCAGCGCCGCCTTTCTGCGCGCCAGCGCCTGCCGGATGGCGTCCTGGCGGCGAGCCTCGAGCTTCTGATCCGGGCGCAGCGTCAGGGTCACCCGGTGTGGGTTTTCCAGCAGTTTGCGACGAATCAGGTCCGGCACATACTCCGGGTCACGGATTTTTTCACGCAGGGTTGCCAGCACCGGCTCCAGATCCAGAAGCTCGACCGGATCACCGCCGTGGATCATCGGTGAAATGGCGCTCATGATCAGTTGCAGGCCGTAAGGAAACTGGTCACCGGCAATTTCCCGCTGATGCAGTTCAAGCTGGTGCAGGATGGCCTCCAGTCGATCCTGGCTGACACCCTCGCTGGCTACCCGCGCCAGGGTCTCCTCGATCAGCGCTTCCAGAGCGCCCTGCTGTTCGGGCTCGGTGCCTTCAATACCGCAGACAAAGGTCATTTCCCGGTTGGAATCCTCTATGCCGCACATGGGCGATGGCGCATGCCCGATATCCGTGGTTTCCAGCGCCCGCATCAGCGGTGATGCGCTGTTCTCCAGCAGAACACTAGCCAGCAACTGGCCTTCCAGGTTTTCCTGCAGATCAAAGCTGTGCCCCAGCAGCCAGCCCACCACAATGTGGGTTTTGCTGGCCGCGTCTTCCTGCTCGCTGATCGCGTACCCCTGCTCTACCCGCACAGGAGAGAACAGTCGCTTTTCGTCATGCACGGGCAGGTCGATTTCAAGGCGGTCGAACCGTTTCAGCGCCAGCTCCTCAAAGCGCTCATGATGCTCATGGGCCGGAATGTTGCCGTAGGTGGCAAAGGTGGCATTGCTCGGGTGGTAATGATGACGGTAGAAGCTCAGCAGATCCTCGTAACTCAGATCAACAATATGGTCCGGCTCGCCACCGCTGTTGTAATGGTAGGTGGTGGTCGGGAACAGGTGGCTGGAAAGGCTCTGCCACAACTGGGACGTGGCCGAGCTCATGGCCCCCTTCATCTCGTTATAGACAACGCCCCGATAGACCAGGTCCGTGGACGGATCAGCAGGCGTGTCGAATTCCAGGCGATGGCCCTCCTGGGCGAAATCCAGTGGGTCCAGTGAGGAGAAAAACACCGAATCAAGGTAGACCGTCAGCAGGTTGTCAAAATCCTTGCGGTTCATGCTGGCAAACGGATAGGCCGTCCAGTCACTGCTGGTGAACGCGTTCATAAACGTATTCAGGGACCGGCGGATCATCATGAAAAACGGGTCGCGCACCGGAAAGTGCTCACTGCCGCAAAGCGCGGTGTGCTCGAGAATATGGGCGACGCCGGTGGAATCCATCGGAAACGTCCGCAATGCCACGAAAAATACGTTTTCGTCATTGTCGGCAGCGAGATGTAAATGGCGTGCACCGGTCTTTTTATGACGGTATTCTTCAACGGTCACGTTGAGCGTGTCGATGCGGTGGCGCCGCACCTGCTCGAACGCCGGGTGGACGGTGTTCTCGATACGATCAGTACTGCCCATAACTGCTGCCATTTAATACTGTCCTGTCTTTCATGAAAAAGGATTTGTAGAGTAACACGTCGTTTCAATTATCATGCACCAACGCCAAACAACAGGGTAGTGCCAGACTCCATGTTAAATGCTACGCCAGAAGACATATCCGGATCAGCCGGGACAGCCACTGATACGCCCACTTCCGGGACCGGTCACCAGCGCCTGCAGGCTCCGGAGGTCGCTGCCTACTGGGCGGAAAGGCGGAGGTATCTGGAAAACGTCCGCAGAGTTCCGGAAGTGCGCCGGCGCTTCCGGGGAGCGGTCGCTGTTTACCTGCTGCGCCGCGTACTCTGGTCTTTCGGGTTTTTCCCGGTATTTATCGCTTTCTGGCTGCCGTTTGTCATGTCCAGTTTTAACCCTGTGGTCATGGTTACGGACTTGATTCCCATTCTGCAGAACTTCGTGCAGAGCAATCCGGAACAACAGGCGACGGCGCTGAGTACCCTGGCCATTGCCTGGGCTTCGATTGGTTTCTTCTTCCTGGTGTTCGATTTTGTACTGACGCCGTTCAAATCCCCCTACCAGTACGAAGCCGATGTGTACATGCGGTCCTGGGAACAACTCAACCATGAAAGGCTACCGGAAAAAGAATGATTCGCTGTAATTGCCCGCTCACTTCTCTGACTTGCTGAAACGCTGACCGGGCAATAACCTCCTGCTTGTTCCACAGGACTGATCGCCGCCCCGGAATTTTGCTAGAATCCGCCCATCTGTAAACCCAGCGTTGTGGACCCGCCTAATGAATCACCTTTTTGTAGACAATCTTACAGTGATTGACTTCGCTTACCTGGACCCATCCCGCGGCCTGGTGGGTGAAAGCTGGATTGTCGACATAGTGCTCGGGGGCGAGCTGGATGAACAGGGCATGGTGTTCGACTTCAGCAATGTGAAGCGCACGATCAAACGGGTAATCGACGAAAGGGTCGACCATCGGCTGGTGATTCCCCTGGGCTACCCCGGCCTGCACCGTGAGCAGGGTGGTTCCCGGGCGTTTTCCTGGACACTGTCCGACGGTTCCACAATTACCCACCGGTCCCCCGACGAGGCTGTGGTCTGGCTGTCCGCCGATCGCGTGCTTCCATCCGCTGTGTCCGGCCTTTTACAGCAGGAACTGGAGGCCGTATTGCCCGGCAATGTCACTGACATTGACGTTCAGCTGAGAGAGGAGGTTATCGAGGGTGCTTACTACCATTATGTTCACGGTCTGAAAAAGCACCTTGGTAACTGCCAGCGCATCGCCCACGGCCACCGCTCCCCCATCCGGATCGACCGCAACGGCCGGCGTGACCGGGACCTTGAGCGACGCTGGGCGAAACAATGGGAGGATATTTACATCGGCTCGGAAGAAGACGTTGCAGCACGCTGGGTGGCTGAAGATGGTACCCCCTACATCCGTTTTGACTACGAAGCCAATCAGGGCGAATTTTCCCTGACCCTTCCGGAAAAGCGGGTTCACATGCTCGATTCAGATACCACCGTAGAACTCATCGCGGCTCATATTGCCGACCGGCTGAAGCGGGATTTTCCGAACGATGCCATTACCGTGAAGGCCTATGAGGGAGTTGGGAAAGGGGCTATGGCTGTTAGGGGTCTGTCCTAAGGGGTCTGTCCTGAGGGGTCTGTCCCCAGCGGGGACTGACCCCATTTATCCTGACCAGTCCGAATACCGAGTAAAGTGTAAACAGGTCAACAGCTATGGGGTCAGTCCCCGCTGGGGACAGACCCCTGAGGCAGACCCCACAGACAAACAAAAAAACCGCCCGAAGGCGGTTTTTTTGATGGCTGACCGGTGGACTAGACCGATCATCCGTATTGGCGTCCCCTACCGGGTTCGAACCGGTGTTGCCGCCGTGAAAGGGCGGAGTCCTAGGCCACTAGACGAAGGGGACTGAAACTTGGTGGAGCCAGGCGGGATCGAACCGCCGACCTCAACACTGCCAGTGTTGCGCTCTCCCAGCTGAGCTATGGCCCCACAACGGCTGCGTATATTAAGGATCGCCCCATAGCAGGTCAACCTTTTTCCCCGGATTTTTCGAGATTATTCAGCCAGCAGTGCCTGATACTCTTTTTCCACCCGTTTGGTCTCTTTTTTCGAAAAACCTCCCATCACTTCAAGCGCATGGCGTAAACGGGCGCGGGTCATGTCCGGACCAATCAGGGCCATGGAATCCATGACCGACCAGGAGTTGGGCGTTCCCGCGATAGCCACGAAAATGGCGAACATGAAATCGCCCATTTTCAGATCCATGGCTTTCGCCAATAGTTTAATGTCCGCAAAAATATTTTCCTTGCTCCAGTGCCGCTGTGCTTCCAGCTTCCACAATGCAAATTGCAACACGCGCCTCACCTGCCCTTCATCCAGCTTGTTGTGGGCAAAATCTCCCGGCGTCAGGTTCAACATGCCGGAGAACATAAACGACGCCATGGGCGCAACATCGCTGAAGACCTCGGCACGGCCTTTAATCTGCGGCACCAGATCTTTAAGCGCCTGATCGTTGAACCACCAGTGGCGCATGCGCTCGATAAACTGCTCGTCGCTCAGTTCATCGCGAATCCACTGGCCGTTCAGCCAGCGCAGCTTCTCGACATCAAACACCGGGCCACCAAGGGATACCCGCTGAATGTCGAAGTTCGCGATCATTTCATCCAGCGTGAATTTCTCCCGCTCGTCGGGCATGGACCAGCCCATCCTGCCGAGGTAGTTGGTCACCGCCTCCGGCAGAAACCCCATACGCTCGTAAAAATTGATGCTGGTCGGGTTCTTGCGCTTGGACAGCTTGCTTTTGTCCGGATTACGCAGCAACGGAAGGTGACAAAGCACCGGCATTTCCCAGCCAAAATACTCGTATAACAGCTGGTGCTTGGGCGCGGAATTGATCCACTCCTCACCACGCAGCACATGGGTAATCTTCATCTCATGATCATCGACCACGTTGGCCAGATGATAGGTGGGCATGCCGTCGGACTTCAGCAGAATCTGGCAATCTACCTGTGCCCAGTCAATATCAATGGTGCCACGCAACATATCATCAACTTCGCACACGCCCTGCTCGGGCACTTTCATCCGGATCACGTAAGGGTCGCGAGCTTCCAGGCGACGGTTGATCTCCTCCGGCGACAGCTCAAGATCTCCCTTTATACCGGGATTGAGACCCTGCGCCCTGCGTTCCTCGCGAATGGCATCCAGTTCTTCCGGCGTACGAAAGCAGTAAAAGGCGTGGCCATTGGAAACCAGATCCTCGGCATACTGGCGATAGGAATCCTTGCGCTCCGACTGACGATAGGGGCCATGAGGGCCGCCCACGTCAGGACCCTCGTCCCACTCCAGGCCCAGCCAGCGCAGTGCCCTCAGAATGTCCTGTTCCGATTCATCCGTACTGCGGGCCTGGTCGGTATCTTCGATTCGCAGAATAAACTGGCCGCCATGCTGGCGTGCAAAGCACAGGTTGAACAAAGCCACAAAAGCCGTGCCAACGTGGGGATCACCGGTGGGTGACGGTGCGATTCGGGTACGTACGGTCATGAAACCATCCTGATTATGTCCGCCTGAAGCAGGCCGTTCGTTGAAAGCCCTGCATTATAACGGCCACGAAGCGAAATCGCATGAAGGGAATGATGCACTTTTACCCTTTGCATTTATGTAATATTATAACGTTTCACTTTTGAAGGAGCGATACTGATGAGTCGCGAGATGCTTTCCCGGTCTGTTTTAATCACACTCGCCATGACATTGACACTGGTACCCGCCATTGCCGGTGCCGCGCCCAATGTTGTGGTCTCGCTCAAACCTGTTGAGTTGCTGGTACGGGCCGTTGCGACCGACGACACCACTGTAACCACACTGGTCGGGCCGGGCTCTAATCCGCACAACTATTCCCTCAGACCCTCGCAACGGCAAGCCCTGAGCAGCGCCGACGCGGTGTTCTGGATTGGCCCCGAAATGGAAACCTTTCTGACAGGACTGCTCGAAGGTGAGGAATTCCGTTCGCGATCCCACGCCTTTATGGCCAGTGATGAAAAAAAACAGGATGACCATCATCATCACGGTGCTGATGACCATGGTCACGGCGGTGAAGACCCACACATCTGGCTTGATCCTGCGACTTCTCTGGACATGGTCCGCAACATTCACTCGGTATTGAAAACCCTTCCGGGTGCGGACCTGGAGGCGCTGAACGCCAACCTGTCAGAGTTCGAGAGGTCGCTGCTTGACACTGAAAAGGAAATAAACCGGCGACTGGAACCGGCAAGGGCGCTGTCCCTGTTTACCTACCATAATGCCTTCACCCACTTCGCAGAGCACTACAGGCTGCCACTGGCTGGCGTGCTGACGCTCAATCCCGAGCTGTCTCCCGGTGCGAGGCATATCGCAGATGTTCAGGACAGAATCGGCAAAGCCACCCGCCCCTGCCTGATGACCGAGCGCCCGTTCAATCCGGACAGCTGGGCACCGATTACCGGAGAGATCGAGGTCAGCTTCAGTGACTGGGACCCGCTGGCAACAGACATCAGGGCAGACTCCAATGGCTATATTGCCTTCCAGATCTCAGTTGCCGAGGCGGTACTGGCCTGCCTTTAGAGACGCCATTGGCTATCAGGCTCTCTGGGCCTGCCCGTTCACCAGAGCAGTGCCAGCATCAGCGGAATGCTGACCACCGCCAACAGGGTCTGGCCGCTGATAATGGCGGCCATCAGAGGTGCATCACCGCCAAGCTGACGGGCCAGAATATACGACGATGTGGCAGTCGGGAGTGCCGCCAGAAGAATCGCTGCCTGGACAAGCATTCCGCTAAGTCCGAATGCGAGGGCCAGCGCCGCCGTCATCAACGGGAACGCAACCAGCTTTAGCCCCGAAGACACCAGAAAGGGCGCGGAGGTACCCCGCAGCGCTTTCAACTGTAACCCAGCACCGACCGTCATCAGCCCTAACGGCAGCGCCAGGTCGCTCAGCGGTTCGAGTACACCCGCGAGCAGGGGATGAAAGCCAATTCGGAAATAGCCCCACAGGGCTCCGATAATCGAACCGATAATCAAGGGGTTGGTTAAAATCGCCCGCGCCACCGACCGCCAGTGCACAGAGCCGCTCTGACCCACCACCACTGAAAACATCAGGATGCAGAGCAGGTTGATCAGGACGATTTTTACCGCAATGATAATGGCCATGGTGGACAGGCCGTCATCCCCCAGCAACATACCCGCCGTCGCAATCGCCACAAATGAATTGAAGCGAATACCGCCCTGATAGACCGATGAAAAAACCGGGCCCGGCCACCGGAAGAATACCTGGACAACCACAAGGGCCAGAGTCATGGCGGCGAGCATGGCAACCACCAGCAAAGCCACATCACTGTATGCCGAGACAGGCACCCTCGCCTGCCCCAGCTTGAAGATCAGCATTGCCGGAAAAAGCACATAGTAGGAAAACCGTTCAGCCTGGACCCAGAAGGTGTCCCCCGGGAAGTGCCAGCGCCTGAACAGATAGCCAAGCAGAATCAGTACAAATACCGGCACCAGTGCCTGGGCCATTAACTCCATAATCAAAACCCTGCTTTATTAAATACAATCACGTTTCTGGAGAGGCACGGCAAACGATCTCCAATCCTGATAAACTGCGTCGAATTGATCGCATCATAATTCGAACACCCGCAACACACCGCCGAATCAAGCAGGACATGAGTAAAATCGAATCAACAGCAATTTCCGGAAAGGGTCCTTCCCGCCGCTTCTGCGTGGCCCCGATGATGGACTGGACCACCCATCACTACCGCTTTCTGGCGCGCACTCTCAGCCGTCGCGCGCTGCTCTACACCGAGATGGTGACGACCGGGGCGTTGATTCATGGCGACACCGCGCGGTTTTTGCGGCACAACCCGGAAGAATACCCTTTGGCACTGCAGCTCGGGGGCAGTCACCCCGATGAGTTGGCACAGTGCGCAGGCCTGGCCCAACAGTACGGCTTCGATGAAGTGAACCTGAACGTGGGCTGCCCCAGCGACCGGGTTCAGAATAACATGATCGGCGCCTGTCTGATGGCGCACCCGGATAAAGTCGCCGAGGGCGTGGAGGCAATGATGGCCGCAACCAGCCTGCCGGTTACCGTCAAGCACCGAATCGGTATAAACGGTCATGAATCCTGGGAGGATCTGTGCGAGTTCATCGAGAAAGTCGCAGATGCCGGATGCCGGACTTTCATCGTCCACGCCCGAATCGCCGTTCTGGAGGGCCTTAGCCCGAAAGAAAACCGGGATATTCCGCCGCTGAAATACGACTGGGTCTACGACCTCAAAGCCCGCTATCCGCACCTGGAAATAATCATCAACGGCGGCATCAAAACTTTCGATCAATGCCATCAGCACCTGCATTACACCGATGGGGTTATGCTCGGTCGCGAGGCCTACCATAACCCCTGGCTGCTGGCCGGCGTCGATTCCGAGTTTTTCGGCCAGCAGGCAACAGTGGACTCCAGGCACAACGCGCTTCGTCAGGTATTACCGTTTATTCAGGAAGAACTCGACCAGGGCGTGTACCTGAGCCACATGACCCGCCACCTGATGGGGCTATTCCATGGCCAGCCCGGTGGTCGCCAGTTCCGGCGCCACATCAGTGAGAACGCCCACAGAGCGGGCGCCGGCATTGAAGTGCTTGAGTCCGCCATGGCCCGGGTGCCTGAACCACAGACGCCACCACCTATACCCGCCTGACACTCCTGGCTGTCTTGTAGCTGCCGTGTCTCCCGGCTATTCTGGGTGTATATTTGAATGCCTGCAGAGCGGGCCATGACAACAAACCTATCGGGATGACAGGACGAATGACCAGCAAGCTTGAGCAACTGAAAACCATGACCACTGTGGTCGCCGACACCGGGGATCTTGACGCGATTGCCCAGTGGAAACCGCAGGATGCGACCACCAATCCATCACTGCTGCTGAAAGCAGCGGCATCCGACGCTTACCGGCCGATGCTTGATGAAGCCGTGTCGGCCGCTCGTTCCCGGGGCGGCTCCGACGCCGAGCAACTGACCTATGCCACGGATATGCTGGCCGTGCTGGCAGGACGCGAAATTCTCGGGAGAGTCCCGGGAGTGGTCTCCACCGAGGTAGACGCCAGGCTGTCATTTGATACCGGCGCCACGCTGGCAAGGGCCCGCAGGCTGATCGAACTGTATGACCAGCTCGGCATGGATACCAGCCGCGTACTGATCAAGATTGCGTCAACCTGGGAAGGCATCCGGGCAGCAGAGCAACTGCAGCGGGAAGGGATCAACTGCAACCTCACCCTGCTGTTTTCCTTTATTCAGGCCGCTGCCTGCGCCGATGCCGGTGCGTTCCTGATTTCACCCTTTGTCGGGCGGATTCTGGACTGGCATCTGGCTGCGTCCGGGCGTGAGAGCTTCCCGGCCGGTGAAGATCCCGGCGTCCTGGCCGTCAGCCGCATCTACAACTACTACAAGAGCAACGGCTACAAAACGGTGGTGATGGGGGCAAGTTTCCGCAATACCGGTGAAATTGAAATGCTGGCAGGCTGCGACCGGCTCACCATCAGCCCTGCCCTGCTCGAGGCGCTCGACAGTGACAGCGGCGACCTTATCCGCCAGCTGACACCGGACAAAGCCACCAGCGGCGACAAGCCGGGGCAGATTGACGAAAAACTGTTCCGCTGGGAATCCAATGAGGATGCCATGGCCACCGAAAAACTTGCAGACGGCATCCGCCGTTTCACCAATGATCAGATTGAACTGGAAAACCGGGTCCGGCGCCTGTCGAAGGCCGCCTGAACACCACAGCACAGGAGCAAACCAAGCAACATGATTGAGCGTCTGAAGCAGTTTTTTGCACCCGGGGAAGCCCCATCACAGAAGCCGGATGCGCATCAACTTACCGTTGCTGCCACCGCATTGATGGTGCAGCTGTCCAGAGTAGACAACAATCAGGACGACGCCGAGCTCGGAACCATCGTAGACTGCGCCATTCGCAGCCAGGAAGTGACCCGGGAAGAGGCCGAAGAAATTCTGGCCGACGCCCTGAGCCAGGCTGACGATTCCACATCGCTTTATGAATTCACCGGCCTGATTAATGAGCACCTTGATCAGCAGGAGAAACAGGCCCTGCTGGAAAGCATCTGGCGCGTCGCCTTTGCCGATGGCCGGATCGACAAGTATGAGGAACACCTGATCCGCCGGATGGCCGACCTGCTCAACCTGAACCACCGCGAGTACATGCAGGCGCGCCACCGGGCTGAAGGCAAAAACTGAACCGGCAGTATCAAAAAAGCCTGAGGAGACAACATGTTAGCAATACTTCACCCGGACACGGCGACAGACAGCGAAGCCTACCGGCAAACCATGCACTTTCTGGAAAACCTGCCGGGCGTCTCGGTTCGGGTGCACGAAGTACAGGGGGAAAGGCAGCGTCTCACCGAAGTCTATCTGCTGGGCGACACCAAGGGGCTGAACAAGGACGAGATCGAAGCTCTGCCGGCCGTTGACCGGGCGATCCGCATTTCTGATGACTATCGGATACTGGGCCGCCACAAAGACGACCTCAGGCAGAGCGGCTTCACCTACAACGGTGTGACTTTTGACCAGAACAACCTGAACATCTTTGCCGGGCTCTGTGCGGTGGACGTGCCCGAGCACGTTGAACAGATGATGCAGGCGGTGGCGCAGAACGGCGAGGTGTGCACCCGAATGGGTGCTTACAAGCCCCGCACCAACCCCTATTCGTTTCAGGGCCATGGCAAGGGTTGCCTGCCCTGGGTGTTCGAGAAAGCGGGAAAACATGGCATCAAGGTCATTGCCATGGAAATTACCCACGAAAGCCATATTGAAGAAATCGACGACTGCCTGGAAAAGCTGGGGCGCCCGACGGGGGTGATGCTCCAGGTTGGGACCCGGAATACCCAGAACTTCGAGCTGTTAAAAGCCATTGGACGTCAGACCACCTACCCGGTACTGCTCAAAAGGGGCTTCGGCATTACCCTCAATGAATCACTGAACGCGGCTGAATACCTGGCCAGCGAGGGCAATGCCAACGTGATCTTCTGCCTGCGAGGCATGAAAACCGAAGCAGGCCAGCCTCACCGGAACATGGTGGATTTCGCCCACGTGCCTGCGGTCAAACGTTTAACGCGGATGCCGGTGTGCGTGGACCCCTCCCATTCCGTCGGTACCCGTGAAAAGGCTCCTGACGGTATTCTGGACGTTATGCATGCCACCGCACAGGGTGTTATCGCCGGCGCCAACATGGTGCTTGTGGACTTTCATCCCCGGCCCGAGAAAGCTCTGGTCGACGGGCCGCAAGCCCTGCTTATGGATGAATTCCCGGCCTACCTGGAAGACATACGACTGTGTCATGACACCTGGAAAAAACGCCAGCAGATTTACCGCACAATGAGGGACGCTCAATCAGCATGATCGTTTACGGACACCGCGGCGCAAAAGGTGAAGCGCCGGAGAATTCTTTGGCCGGTTTCCGGCACGCCTATCGGCATGGCGTTCGCCATTTCGAACTGGATCTGGTGCTGTCAAAAGACGGCAGGCCGATGATTATCCACGATCTTACCGTCGATCGAACCACCAACAGTACCGGCGAAGTCTATAATTTCACTGCTGCAGAACTTGCAGACATGGACGCACGGCGCAATACCACAGCCTGGCCCTCGAAGGTGGGCGTACCAAGCCTGGAAGAACTCCTCGAAACCTTGCCAGACATCGAACACCTGCAGTTAGAGGTAAAAAAGGATACCCGTTCACGCCTGAATGTGCTGTGCAACCGCATCGTCGAGGTGATACAGCACCGTAATCTGTTCAACCGGGTTATTGTTACCTCATCGGACGCCTGGTTTCTCCGCCAGGTCCGCCGCCGGGACCGCCAGGTCAGGATCGGGCTGGTCACCGACAGAAAATTTCCGCGTCCCGTCAATACGGCGGCAAGACTGAAGTGCGACTTTCTTTGCCTGGGATGGAAAATCTGCAGCAAAACACTGGTCGACGAAGCCCACAGACGGGAATTGAAGGTATCCACCTGGACCGTCAACCGCATTCACGACATGCTCAGCCTGGAGGCAATGGGCGTAGACAGCATCATCACCGACTTCCCCACAAGCACTCGCATGTTCTTCGACAACCGCGCCACAAGCCGGTTACAACTGGCCAACAGTGCCAGTCATGACCGGGCCGCCTGCTGATCAGAAAATCCGGTTCAGGCCATTCAGTGCGGCCACACGGTAGGCTTCTGCCATGGTGGGGTAGTTAAAGGTGGTGTTAATGAAGTAGTTCAGCGAGTTGGCTTCACCCTCCTGATTCATGATCGCCTGGCCGATGTGGACGATTTCGGCCGCCTGATCCCCGAAACAGTGAATACCCAGAAGCTGGCGGGTTTCCCGATGGAACAGGATTTTCAGCATACCCACCGGATCACCGGTAATCTGAGCCCTGGCAAGGTCCTTGAAAAAAGCCTGACCAACTTCGTAGGGTACTTTTGCCTCGGTCAGTTCGCGCTCTGTCTGGCCGACCGAACTGATCTCCGGAAGCGTGTAGATACCCGTTGGCACATCCGCCACCAGCCGGAAGTAGGGATCTTTAACAATGTCGGATGACGCCGAACGCCCCTGGTCATAGGCGGCGCTGGCAAGGCTGGGCCAGCCAATCACATCACCGGCGGCGTAGACGTTCTCAACCTCGGTGCGATAATGGTCGTCAACCGCCAGCTGGCCCCGGCCATTCGGGGTAAGGCCGATCGTCTCCAGCCCCAGCTTTTCCGTATTGCCGCTGCGTCCGTTACACCACAGAAAGGCATCCGCTCTGATTTTCTTGCCGGATTTAAGTGACATCACCACTCCGTGGTCATCACCGTCCACGGACTCGTATTCCTCGTTGTGACGTACCAGCACCCCGTTATTTCGCAGGTGATAGCTCAGAGCATCGGATATCTCATCATCCAGGAACGTCAACAGGCGGCTGCCCGGGTTAATCAGATCAACTTTTACACCCAGCCCCGCAAAGATCGATGCGTATTCCGAACCAATGACGCCCGCACCATAGATAATGAGAGTGCGCGGCGTATGGGAAAGATTCAGAATGCTATCCGAGTTATAAATTCTATGGTGGCGGAAATCCACATCCGGCGGCAGATAGGGCCGGGATCCGGTGGCAACAACGGCCTGTTTGAAATGCACCATTTCGTGGGATTTGTTACCGCGAATTTCCAGACGGTGGGCGTCCATGAAGGCAGCGCGGCCGTTGATCAGGTCAACCCGATTACGGGCGTAGAACTGGGTACGCAGCTTGACCTGCTTGCCAATTACCTTCTGGGCATTCTGTAACACCCTCGGGAACGAAAACCAGCGCGGCTCGCCAATATCCCGAAACATCTGATTGGTATTAAAGGTAATGATCTGTTTGACGGAGTGACGCAGCGCTTTGGAGGGAATCGTGCCCCAGTGGGTGCAATTACCGCCCACAGTCTGTTTGTCCTCAATAATTGCAACCCGCTTGCCATGTTTGGTTGCGTTCATTGCAGCGCCTTCCCCGGAAGGCCCTGCGCCAATCACAACCACATCGTAATGGTGCTCTGCCATTGCGAGCTCACTCCTTATCGTTTTCCGGTGACTGCTTCAGCGCCTGCCGGACTTGGATGCATCGTAGGTCAAATCGTCTGCGGAACGTCCCTGGTCGGAAACGCGATCGTTTTCATCCTCGCATTTCTGGGGGTTGCCGCCACAGATGTCACAACTTTTACTGATGCCCATGGCACCAAGCCCGCCACAGGAGCCGCTGATGGGCTTGCGTCCCAGCATGACCCCTACGGACATGGCCGCAACCAGCAGCAGCACGATCATTAAAACCAGTAGAAAAGTACCCATATGGACTCTCCGTTATTGCGTCAGGAACGAGGAAAAAGCCGGCGAATAATCCGTTGTAAAACCGTCTACTTCCCGAACGATAAAATAAGCGGCGATGTTTTCCCGGGTCGCCAGCAATTTCGCCGCCGTCGGGCCCATCACGTTGAACGCGGTTGCCAGCGCGTCAGCCGTCATGCAGTCATCGGCGATGACGGTGACCGATGCCAAGTTGTGATCGATGGGCCTACCGTCTTCAGGATCAATTGTATGTGAAAACCGGCGCCCGTCCGATTCGTAATAGTTACGATAGTCACCAGAGGTTGCCATTGCACGGTCCCCGATGGCAACTACGCGGTTGACCTTGCGCCGGTCTGAAACAGGTTCTTCAATGGCGATCCGCCAGACATCGCCGCCGGGTTTGCGACCCTGAACGCTGACTTCCCCGCCTATTTCTACCAGAAAAGCGGAAACCCCCTCTTCATCCAGAAAGCTTGCCACCGCATCAACACCATAGCCTTTTGCGATAGCGGAAAGATCCAGATACTGAGGGGTGTCTGCCCTCAAAGCGGCCGGGTCAGTCCGGAGTTCCAGATTTTCATACCCGATGGCTGACAGTGTTCTGGTCAGCATCTCATCCGAAGGCACTTCTTCCGGTCGCGCCTGCGGGCCAAAGCCCCACAGATTGACCACTGGCCCAACGGTTACGTCAAACGCGCCATCCGTGAGCTCTGCAATCTGCTGGCTCCTGGTGAGCACCTTGTGCAGTGCGGGGGACACCTCCGTCCAACGGGACTGATCTTCCAACTGGTTAAAACGGGACAGCTCCGAATCCTCGCGCCACGTGGACATGGACGCGTCCACTTCCTCAAGCACCGCTTCGATGCCCTTGCCGAGCTCCTGTAATCGCGTCTGGTCGTCCTTCATAACCACGTTGACGCGATACTCGGTGCCAAAAACAGGGCCGGAAATTTCCCAGACCTGCTCTTTTTCCTCAAATGAACAACCCGCCAGCGCGGCAAGAACCAGCGCCGCAAAGGCGCTTACCCATACCACCCTGACGGGTCGTTTCATGCCAGATGTCATTGGAGCCGCTTAACCCCCAAAGTCATCCAGCATGATGTTCTCATCCTCAACACCCAGATCCTTCAGCATCTTGATGCAGGACGCGTTCATGATGGGCGGCCCACACATGTAATACTCACAGTCTTCAGGCGCGGGATGGTCCTTCAGATACTTCTCATACAACACATTGTGGATAAAACCGGTCGGGCCTTCCCAGTTGTCCGATGGCAGGGCATCGGAAAGCGCCACGTGCCACTCGAAGTTGTCGTTTTCTTCCTGAAGCATGTCAAAATCTTCAACGTAGAACATTTCGCGCACGCTCCGGGCACCGTACCAGAAGCTGATCTTGCGATTCGTGTTGAGACGCTTCAACTGGTCAAAAATATGCGACCTCATGGGCGCCATTCCGGCACCACCGCCGATGAAAACCATCTCCGCATCGGTCTTTTTGGCAAAGAACTCACCAAATGGCCCCATGACCGTGACTTTATCTCCCGGCTTCATGGAAAACACATAGCTGGACATGATGCCAGGGTTGTGATCAGTTCCCGGAGGCGGCGTCGCAATACGGATATTGAACTTGAGAACACCTTTTTCTTCGGGATAGTTAGCCATGGAGTATGCGCGAATGGTTTCTTCCTTGTTGATCGCCGTATAGCGCCAGATGTCCAGCTTGTCCCAATCCTCGTGAAACTCGTCCTCGATCGCGAAATCCTTGAACTTGATTTCGTAGGGAGGGCACTCCAGCTGAACATAACCGCCGGCCCGGAAATCGACTTCTTCGCCTTCTGGCAGCTTCAGAATCAGCTCTTTGATGAAGGTGGCTACGTTGTGGTTGGAAACCACCTCGCACTCCCACTTCTTCACACCAAAGAATTCTTCCGGCACTTCAACCTTCATGTCCTGCTTCACCGGAACCTGGCAACTCAGGCGCCAGCCCTCTTTTTCCTCACGGTTGGTGAAGTGGGTTTTCTCGGTGGAAAGCATGGCGCCACCACCTTCAAACACCTTGCACTTGCACTGCGCGCAGGTGCCGCCGCCGCCACAGGCAGAGGACAGAAAGATGCCATTGTTGGCAAGCGTGCCCAGCAGTTTGCTACCGGCTTCGGTTTTTACGGTGTGTTCCGGGTCGTCATTAATTTCAATGGTCACTTCACCGGTGCTTACCAGTCTGGACCTTGCCGCAAGAATCACTGCGACAAGGGCCAGTACGATAACGGTGAACATGACTACACCAAGAAGGATTTCTGTATTCATGGTCTCGCCTTTTCGTTAATTCGAATCAACGGGTTGATTACAGTGAAATGCCGGAAAACGACATGAATCCGAGCGACATCAGGCCAACCGTGATGAAGGTGATGCCCAGGCCCCGAAGGCCCTCGGGCACGTCACTGTATTTGAGCTTTTCGCGGATACCGGCCAGGGCAATAATCGCCAGTGCCCAGCCGAGTCCTGCACCAAAGCCATACACCACGCTTTCACCAAAGGTGTAATCACGTTCGACCATGAACAACGAGGCGCCAAGGATGGCACAGTTCACCGTAATCAGCGGCAGAAACACACCCAGAGCCGCATAGAGCGTGGGAATGTATTTATCCATGATCATTTCCATGATCTGGATAAGCGCCGCAATTACCCCGATATACGACAATAATCCGAGAAAGCTCAGGTCCACGTTGGGAAGACCAGCCCAGCCAAGCGCGCCTTCGCGCAGAATACCGTTGTATAGCAGGTTATTCACCGGAACCGTGATGGTCAGCACCACAATTACAGCGATGCCAAGTCCGGTAGCGGCCTCGATTTTCTTTGAAATCGCCAGGAAAGTGCACATCCCCAGGAAAAAGGCCAGGGCCATGTTTTCGACAAAGACGGCCTTCAGGATCAGACTGATATAGTGTTCCATTAAAAGGCCTCCTTAACGGTATGGCGGGACATCTTGAAGTCCGCATCCTCGACTTGTTCCGGTTTCCAGGTGCGCAGGCCCCAGATTGCCAGACCGATGATAAAGAACGCACTGGGCGGCAGCAGCAGCAACCCGTTCGGAATGTACCAGCCACCTTCATTCACAACCGGCATGATGGTGACGCCAAACAGCGAGCCCGCACCCAGCAGCTCCCGGAAGAAAGCCACAAAGATCAACATCACCGAGTAGCCCATCCCGTTACCGATGCCATCCAGGAAGCTCAGCCAGGGACCGTTCTTCATGGCGAAACCTTCGGCGCGACCCATTACAATGCAGTTGGTGATAATCAGACCAACAAACACTGACAGCTGTTTACTGATTTCATAGGCATAGGCCTTGAGCAACTGATCCACCACGATAACCAGCGATGCGATGATGGTCATCTGCACGATAATCCGGATGCTGCCGGGAATCTGCGCCCGCACCAGTGAAACCGCAAGGTTGGAAAACGCCGTTACCGCAATAACGGCCGCACACATGACCAGGGTCACGTTCATGCTGGTGGTCACAGCCAGCGCGGAGCAGATTCCCAGAATCTGCAGCGCGATGGGGTTGTTGCTGAATATCGGTTCGAAGAGAACCTGCTTGGCGGTTGCGTCTGCCATGATCAGACCTCCCCTTGACGAAGTTTCTTGAGATAGGTTTCGTAACCCCGCTGACCCATCCAGTAGTTGACCAGTTGCTCAACACCGCGACTTGTCAGGGTTGCACCGGAAAGTGCGTCCACCTTGTGCTCTTTGTTGGCTGCATCGGAACTCACACCGCCCTTGACCAGTTTGATCTGGGGCTCATCGAGCTGATCGCCATAGACTTCCTTGCCAACCCACTGCTTCTTCCAGCGCGGATTATCCACCTCTCCACCAAGGCCGGGCGTTTCGGCGTGGTCATAAAACCCGAGTCCCTCAATGGTATTGGTATCACCTTCCAGCGAAATGAACCCGTAGAGCGTGGACCACAGCCCATACCCGTGCACCGGCAGAACCACGCGGACCAGCTCACCGTTTTCACTCAGAGTGAAAATCTTCGCAACATTGGGGCGACGCTTGATACCTGCCTTGTCTTCCGAGGCTGGAATATCGGTGGACAGCTCCGGGTTCGAGGCCGCTTTGTACATGTCGTATTTCATCGGGTCCGCGACACCTACTGCCTGGGGCTCAACGTACTCACCTGAATCCAGGTCAAGCAAGCGCACATCAAAGCGGGAAAATGTTTCTTCAATCTCTTCCGCACTGGCGCCGGGCTCCAGCATCCCCGCCGCAGCAAGAATGTTGGAACGGATGTCCAGGTTCTGGTTCTCGACCTGGGCAGGGCGCAAAAGGACTGCGGCAGTTGATACCACCACGGAAAACGCAATACTCAGCACCAGTGCAACCAACAGCGTTCTGGAAACGGTTTCTTTAGCTTTAGCCACGCGCAAGCCTCCGTTTGATATTGGCCTGAACCACATAATGGTCCATCAGCGGAGCGAACAGGTTGGCGAACAGAATGGCAAGCATGATGCCCTCCGGAAACGCCGGATTGACCACACGGATGAGAACGGTCATCACACCCACGAGAATACCGAAGCACCAACGACCCGTATTGGTCATGGCAGACGAGACAGGGTCTGTCGCCATAAACATCATGCCGAAGGCAAAGCCGCCCATCACCAGATGCCAGTGCGCCGGCACGGCAAACATGGGGTTAGTCTCGGAGCCGACGGCGTTGAGCAGCACCGACATGCCGATCATGCCAATCATTACCCCGCCCACAATCCGGTAGGAAGCAATGCGCATAACCAACAGTATGGCGCCGCCGAAGAGCACCGCAAGCGTCGACGTCTCACCCATCGAGCCCTGGATTGAGCCCATAAACGCCGACATCCAGCCAATCTGGGTTTCCAGCGCTTCCATACCGCCGCTGGCAGCCCAGCTCAGCGCGGTCGCACCGCTGAAACCATCGACCGCGGTCCACACGGCGTCACCGGAAATCTGCGCCGGGTAGGCGAAGTACAGAAAAGCACGGCCCGTCAGCGCAGGGTTCAGGAAGTTTTTACCGGTACCGCCAAACACTTCCTTGCCAATCACTACGCCGAAGCTGATGCCGAGGGCGACCTGCCAGAGCGGAATCGTCGGCGGGCAGATCAGCGCGAACAGCACTGAGGTCACGAAGAAGCCTTCGTTGACCTCATGGCGGCGGACGGTGGCAAACAGAACCTCCCAGAAGCCGCCGACAATGAACGTGACCGCATAGACGGGCACAAAATAGGTCATGCCGTAGATGAAGTTGTCAAAGATGCTGGACGGATCATTGCCGGCCAGCGCACTGATGAACATTGTGCGCAGCCCGCCATCACCCATCAGGGCATCCGGATTGCTGGCAAGGTAGCTGTTGGCCTGGAAACCAATGTTCCACATACCGAAGAACATGGCCGGGAAGGTGCACATCCATACCGTGATCATTATGCGCTTGAGGTCTACGCCGTCACGCACATGGGAGGTAGTGGACGCCACTTTGCCCGGCGTATAGAAAATGGTATCGACCGCCTCGTAGAGCGCGTACCAGCGCTCGTACTTGCCACCTTTCTCAAAGTGGTGCTCGATGCCATCGAGAAACTGTCGAATTGCCATCTGTTAGCCCTCGATCTCGATGCGGGTCAGATTCTCGCGGAGAATAGGACCGTATTCGTATTTGCCCGGGCACACGAAGGTGCAGAGCGCCAGATCTTCTTCATCCAGCTCCAGTGCGCCGAGTTGCTGAGCCACCTCGGTATCCCCGACGATCAGCGAGCGAAGCAGCTGGGTCGGCAGGATATCCAGTGGCATCACTTTTTCGTAAGCGCCCACCGGCACCATGGCACGCTCACTGCCATTGGTTGTCGTGGTGAAATTGAAAAGTTTGCCTTTCGCGAGCTTGGACAGGTAAATGTTCAACACCGAGAATTTGTTGGTTCCCGGTGACAGCCAACCCATGAATTCGCGTTTGTTACCCTCTTCCAGCAGCGAGATCTGATTCGCAAACCGGCCAAGATAAGCACAGGGACCATCACCGCGACGGCCACCGAATACAGAACCGGAAATAGTGCGGACCTCGCAGTCTGTGGCCACTTCACCATCGAGCAGCTCCGACAGACTTGCACCAATACGCGTGCGGATCAGGCGCGGCCTGATCGCCTTGGGGCCACCTACCGCGACAATACGTTCCACCGGAAGTTCCCCGGATTCGAACAGCTTGGCAATATCAATGACGTCCTGATAGCCAATGCTCCACACCACCTTGTCGCCCACAATCGGGTCGAGGTAATGGATGTGGGTGCCCACATTGCCCGCAGGGTGTCTGCCGTCAAACTGGTGAACCTCGACCGCATCCGAATCCGGCACTGGCACGTCCGAGCCCGGCTTGCCGGTCACGAATACCTTGCCCTGGGTAAGTTTGGTCAGAATTCGCAGACCACGCTCGAATTCAGACTTGTTCTCACCGATGACCACGGTGGGATCTGCGGCCAGAGGGTTGGTGTCCATCACCGACACAAAAATGGAGTGCGGGGCGGAGTCAATCGCCGGTACTTTGCTGTAAGGCCGGGTTTTGAACGTGGACCACAAGCCGGATTCAACAAGGTTATCCACCACTTGCTGACGCTCGAGCGAGTCAAAGTCAGACTCGCCGTAACGCGCAAAGGACTCTGCCTCATCGCCATCAATCTCAATCACGATCGACTGAAATACACGACGTTCACCACGATTGATTTCCGTGACGATACCGCCAGCCGGTGAAGTGTAACGAACGCCCTCGGTCTTCTTGTCCGTAAACAGCAGCGTTCCGCGCTTGACGCGATCTCCCTCTTTCACAGCCATGGTCGGCTTCATGCCGATATAGTCAAAGCCGATCAGTGCCACGTGGCGAACGGTTTTGCTGTCAGAAATGGTCTGCTCAGGAGCGCCGCTGATGGGAAGATCCAGGCCCTTTTTGATCTTGATCATTAGCCTCATCCATTCATCAGAACGTATTAGATACATTTTAACGCCCGACTCCTGCGGCCCTCAGACTCTGACCGGCTCTCATGCGGGACAGCGTCGAAGCCGTGGATGCACTGCGGGGAATGCGCCAGCGACACGACTGCAGACAGTCTCGGGAAGCGGGTGCCAGACGTACCGAGAGTCGAAATAATTATAGGGTTTAAGGAACACTATTGCCACCAGAAACCCGGTCAGTTTGCGACTGACCCTGAAAGGCGGGGCATCAGCGCCAACCGGCAAAACCCCCGGCCATTACTGACCGGGGCTTCATCAATAGCAGGAAACCTGATCTGCGATCAACCTCGAGCCCGTTCCGGAAAGATCGGATAATGCACCCCGGCCATCTGGTTCACCACCCGAATCACCTGAGCGCTGTAACCTGCCTCATTATCGTACCAGACGTAGAGAATCAGGCGCTTACCGCTGGTAATGGTGGCCTGGGCGTCCACAACGCCCGCATGCCTGGAACCCACAAAGTCAGTGGATACAACCTCCGGTGAGTTCACAAAATCGATCTGCTTCTGTAGCTCGGAATGCAGCGCCATATCGCGCAGATATTCGTTGACACCCTTGGTGTCCACTTCTTTGCCCAGATTCAGGTTCAGAATTGCCATCGACACGTTGGGCGTCGGAACACGGATGGCATTACCGGACAGCTTGCCCTTCAGTTCAGGCAGCGCTTTGGCAACGGCTTTTGCCGCGCCTGTTTCGGTAATGACCATGTTCAGCGGCGCGCTACGCCCACGACGACTGCCTTTATGGTAGTTGTCGATCAGATTCTGGTCGTTGGTGTAGGAATGAACGGTTTCGACGTGCCCGTCCTCAATGCCGTACTCGTCCTGAATCGCTTTCAGCACAGGGGTAATGGCGTTTGTAGTACAGGACGCCGCCGACAGAATCCGATCGTCATCGGTAATCCAGTCGCTGTTGATTCCGTGCACAATGTTCTTGATGTCGCCCTTACCCGGCGCAGTCAGCAGAACCCGGCTGACACCCTTTGATTTCAGGTGCAGACCCAGACCTTCCTCGTCGCGCCAGATGCCGGTGTTGTCGATCACAATGGCGTTTTTTATGCCGTACTGGGTGTAGTCCACCTGATCCGGGCCGGGTGAATAGATCACCTTGATAAAGTTGCCATTTGCAATCAGCGCCGAGTTTTCCTCGTCAACGGTGATTGTGCCGTTGAACGGTCCGTGAACCGAATCCCGCCGCAGCAGGCTGGCCCGCTTCTCGATGTCATTGTCGGCACCGCCCTGGCGCACCACAATCGCGCGCAGCCGCAGGTTATTACCGCCACCGGCTTTTTCGATCAGAATGCGGGCCAGCAGCCGGCCAATTCGGCCAAAGCCATAAAGCACGACGTCTTTGGTATCGCTTTCAGCATCTTCCGCAGACTGCGTATGGTACTGCCCGACAATCGGGCCGATTTCCTGCTTCAGGAACGCCTCCAGCGAACCGCCGGATTCCTTGAATTTCACCGCCAGCTTGCCAATATCCACATGGCCCCGGCCCAGTTCCATAGTGTCCATCGCCTGAAGAATGGGCAGGGTGTCGTGAACCGACAGTTCGCTGTCTTCAACCTGGCGAACAAAACGGTGTGCCCGGATAATGTCGATGACCGACTGATTGATCACCGCACGGCCGTATACGGACGTCACTACGTTGTTCTTACGGTAGAGTCGACCAATAAGCGGAATCATCGCTTCCGCAGTGGATTCTCTCTCCGTCCAGTTAGACAGGTGCTGATTGATCTGCTCGTGACTCACGCTTGAACCCCTAGTGTTGGAACCTGGAAAATTGGGTGCATATTATCCAACGTAATCGCGCCCACGGCAAATACGGAATATCACCCGGTTCGTAAGCTGTGCGACCGCCCGTCATGACAGTGACCAAAGGGGCAGGTAGAATGCATGCGCCCTGAAGCGGGTTACCGATCACGCACAGTCTCTCCAGGAGTTCCAGAAAACCCATGACCCATGGTGCCGAACTGCACAGCCCACAGGCCAGACTGGTTTCACCAGTGCCGCCGGTCAAGCCCGCCGACCACCGCCACTGGGGCCAGCTTCACGGCAGCAGCGACGCGCTCGCGATCTGTGAAAGCGCCCGCGAACACGATGGGCTGACGCTGGTTATTACCCACAGCACGGAGGAAGCCATCCGCCTTGAGCAGGCGATGCGGTTTTATCTGGGTCTGCCCACGGATGAAGATCAGTCTGCCGTCACCGCCGACGGACTTGAGCTGCTTTCTCTTCCGGACTGGGAAACACTGCCTTACGATCTGTTTTCGCCCCACCAGGACATTACCTCCCGGCGAATCCGTGCCCTGCACCGGCTGCCCTCGACCCGTCACGGGGTTCTGGTGGTACCCGCACGAACCCTGATGCACCGTCTGCCACCGGTGAGCTACCTGCAGGGCAACACGCTGCTGCTGGAAGTGGGTCAGGCCCTGAACATCGACACCTGGCGTCTGCAACTGGAATCTGCCGGCTATCGCCACACCGATAACGTCTACGAACATGGTGAATACGCCGTTCGCGGCGCCATCCTCGATATTTTCCCGATGGGGGCTACCCGGCCCTACCGCATCGACCTGTTCGACGACGAAATAGAAACCCTGCGCACCTTCGACCCGGAAACCCAGCGCTCCATCGACCGCATTGAAAAAGTGGAGCTGCTGCCCGCTAACGAATTTCCCTGGCACAAAAAAGCCCGGTCCGGGTTTCGCAATCGCTGGTTTGAAGCATTCCCCCACGCGGACAAAGACGCTCCCATCTATCAGGACGTCAGCCAGGCCATCACGCCACCGGGCATTGAATATTATCTGCCGCTGTTTTTTGACCAGACAGCCACACTGTTTGACTACCTGCCCGACGAAACTCTTGTGTTCACCGCCAGCGGGCTGCATTCCGCTGCCGAGCACTTCACCTCAGACACCGCCGCGCGCTACGAAGAGCGTCGCCATGATCGCATGCGGCCGATACTGCCGCCCTCAGAGCTTTTTCTGAAGGACAACGAGCTGTTTGCCCAGTTAAAACAGTACCCGCGGATCACCATCAGTACTGAAGCCGCCGAAGGCGCCGGAACAGACAACTGTGGGACCGAACCGCTGCCCGACATTGCCATGGACGGAAGAGCCGCCGATCCCGCGGGCAGGTTGAAACGATTCATCCAGGATTTTGATGGCCGCATCCTGATCTGCGCAGAATCTTCCGGGCGTCGTGAAGCACTCATAGAAACGCTGTCCGACCAGAATCTCACCCTGGAAACTCTCGACAGCTGGCAGGCCTTCGTCGCGGACACCGATTGTTCGCTGGGCATCACCATTGCACCCATGGAGCTGGGCCTGGTATTGCCCGGCAAGAACCTGACGCTGATCACTGAAACGGCCCTGTTCGGCGAGCGCGTCCTGCAGAGACGCCGCAGACAGCAACCCACCGAGGCAGACGACGCCGGTTATCGCGACCTGTCAGAGCTTCGTATTGGCGCGCCCGTGGTTCATATTGACCACGGGGTTGGCCGCTACCGGGGCCTGGAAACCATTACCGTGGAAGGCGAAGCCAGTGAGTTTCTGATGCTGGAATACGCCGGTGGTTCCAAGCTTTATGTGCCTGTTTCCAGTCTGCATCTGATTTCCCGTTACACCGGGTCCGACCTTGACCATGCGCCCCTGCATAAACTGGGTACCGATCGCTGGAGCAACGCCAAACAGAAAGCGCTGGAGAAAATCCGCGATACCGCCGCGGAACTGCTGGACGTCTACGCCCGCCGCGAGGCCCGCAAGGGGTTTGCCTTTGAAGACCCCAAAGAAGCCTATCGTGCGTTCACCGCCGGTTTTCCATTTGAGGAAACCCCCGACCAGCAGCTGGCCATTGAGTCCGTGTTCGAGGATATGGTCAGCGAAAAACCCATGGATCGCCTGGTTTGCGGCGACGTCGGCTTTGGCAAAACCGAAGTGGCTATGCGCGCAGCCTTCATGGCCACCTATTCGGGCAAACAGGTCGCTGTGCTGGTACCCACAACCCTGCTGGCACAGCAACATTATGAATCCTTTCGCGACCGCTTCTCCGATACTGCCGTATCGATCGAGCTGCTGAGTCGTTTCCGCAGTGGCAGTCAGACCACCAAAGCCATGGCCGCAATAACTGAAGGCAAAGCCGATATTGTGATTGGCACCCACAAACTGCTGCAGGGGGATGTCAAATTCAAAAATCTGGGCCTGGTCATCATTGACGAGGAACACCGCTTCGGTGTTCAGCAGAAGGAAAAGCTGAAAGCCCTGCGGGCCGAGGTGGACATGCTCAACCTGACCGCCACGCCCATCCCCAGAACCCTGAATATGGCCATGGGCCATCTGCGGGACCTGTCAATCATCGCCACGCCTCCGGCCCGGCGCCTGTCCGTCAAAACCTTTGTCCGGCAGCGGGACGATGCCATGGTGAAGGAAGCCATTCTGCGTGAGGTGCTGCGTGGCGGTCAGGTCTATTTCCTGCACAACGATGTAGCAACCATCCAGAAAACCGCAGAAGATCTCCGCCGGATGATTCCGGAAGCCCGGGTCGGCGTGGCTCATGGCCAGATGCGCGAACGCGAGCTGGAACAGATCATGTCGGATTTCTACCACAAGCGCTTCAACGTGCTGGTATGCACCACCATCATCGAAACCGGCATCGACATTCCCAGCGCGAATACCATCGTCATTGAGCGTGCCGACAAATTCGGGCTGGCACAGCTGCACCAGCTGCGGGGCCGCGTGGGGCGATCGCATCATCAGGCTTACGCCTACCTGCTGACTCCGCCGCCCAAATCCATAACCACCGAAGCGAAGAAGCGTCTCGAGGCGATTGCCGAGGCCCAGGACCTGGGCGCCGGTTTCATGCTCGCCACCCACGATCTTGAAATACGCGGCGCGGGTGAGTTGCTCGGTGAGGAACAGAGCGGCCAGATCGAGAGCATTGGCTTCACACTCTACATGCAGCTGCTGGATGAGGCCGTCGAGGCCATCCGCGAAGGACGCACTCCCAACGCCGAATTGCCCCTGAGCCACGGCACCGAAATGAATCTGAGGATACCGGCACTGATTCCGGACGACTACCTGCCGGACGTCCATAATCGGCTGATGCTGTACAAGCGCATCGCCAGCGTTGACAGCAAAGAAGGATTAAAAGAACTTCAGGTAGAAATGATCGACCGCTTCGGATTATTACCCGAGCCGGCAAAAAACCTGATGCGCCAGTCAGAACTGAGGATCCGCGCCGAAGCTCTGGGCATCACCAAAGTCGACGCTGGCAAGGAGTGGGCAGGCTTTGAATTTGGCAGCTCAACCCCCGTGGACCCGCTGGTGCTGGTTAAAAAAGTGCAATCCGCGCCCCAGGACTATCGGCTGGAGGGTGCCAACAGTTTCCGCTTCCGGCTGAAGGATGCTTCAACCAGTGGTAAACTTGAGAACATTTCCGATATGCTCGGTCAGCTGGCGCCAGAAAAAAGCGCCCAGGCCGCCCGGGGCTGACCGATGAATCACAGACAATCTGGAGCCAACCTCTTGCAAATGCCTGGTAAACCGACACCCAGAACTCTGGCTATAACGATGGCCGCCGCCATGGCGTTTGCCCAGTACACCCTGGCACAGCAGACCCAGCCCACCAGCGATCGCTCTGAAAACCCGGACCTGACGCCTGAACAGCAGGCCCTGGCCGAGGACTTTTACCGGGCGGAATTCATAATCCTCGAGCGCAGAATCGATCCGGCTGAAGTTGAAGAAAAAATGGCAGGGCGTTTGCCAGAGCCGCCGGAGTCCAACCCTGGCGCGGTTCTTCGTCATACCGATGAAACCGGTAAAACCCGGACCACGCTGAAACTGGTCCCGCAGAAGGACCTGCATCTGAGTTCAGCTGCAAAGCGCCTGGCGGACAGCGGCCGGTACCGGGTTCTGCTGGCTGAGGGCTGGTACCAGGCGTTTCCGCCGGACTTCAAAAGCAAGCCGCTATGGGTGACCGTCGGCGACTGGTTGCCGTCGGCCGGACACACGGACGTTCAGGGGATGATCAGCATTGATCGCCAGCGTTACCTGCACGTGGACGTGCAGCTCAATCACTGGCTACCCAAAATGCCGACGGACAACCTTCTGGGCCTTGACCTGAATGCGGAAACGCCTACCCGGCCCCATCCGCCGCAGGTCGCTATCGAACCGGCGCTCACTCAGGGAGCGCCGGACAGCCAGGGAGTCCAGCCATCAGCGGATTCCGGTGGAACCCGGGAGCCAACGGCAGACGCAGAGACAGACCCATCGCTGGTTGCAGGCCTTAACTGGCCGAGAGCGGAGCTGCTAACCTGGATTTCGGAAACCCGCCGCATGCGCAGCGAGGAAGTCCACTTTCTGGACTCTCCCACTCTGGGAGTGTTGATTTTCTTCAAGAAAATAGAGCCGAAAGACGCAGCCCCGTTGATTCTCAAGCTCGGGCTTACCGGTAAGGAAGAGCCCCAAGAGAAACCAAAGACGCGGCCAGAATCCTGCGCACCCCGGACATTCCCTCATCAATGGCCGATTCAATGTCGGCCATGGTGATAATCTGATCGGTCTTACCAGCGGCCCAGTTCACAACCAGCGCCAGGCAAATGTAATTGATGCCCAGTTCCGCGGCCAGGACCGCCTCGGGCATACCGGTCATGCCCACCAGATCACAGCCATCACGTTCCAGCCTGCGAACCTCAGCCGCCGTCTCCAGACGTGGTCCCTGGGTCGCCGCGTAAACACCAAAACCGGACACCGGCAGAGCTTCTATCTGCGCCGAATCGAGCAATACCCGGCGAGCCGACTCCGAGTAGGGGTGGGTAAAATCAATGTGCGTGGTATGCGCCAGATTATCCTCAAAAAAGGTGCTGGCGCGCCCCCAGGTGTAATCAATCAACTGGTCCGGAATCACAATCCGTGCCGGGGCCATTTCAGGGTGAATGCCGCCTACGGCGTTCACACCAACAATGGTTCGGACGCCGGCGTCCTGAAGCGCCTGGACGTTGGCCCGGTAATTCACCCGGTGCGGTGGAATACAGTGGGGATTACCATGACGGGCAAGGAATACCACCGCCTGCTTACCAAGACGCCCCTCCACGAGAGTCGACGAAGGCTGTCCCCAGGGCGTATTCACTGCGCGCTCCCCGGTAATCTGCAGGCCAGACAGAGTGGTTAGCCCGGTGCCGCCGATAATACCGACAGGCCCGTGATCACTTACCACACTCATGATGACTGCCCTTCTGCCTCGGCGCTGGAGCCCCGGGTCTCGCTGGAGCCAGCGCTGCCGTCCACAGGTGCGCTACTATTCCCCGGCTCTGCGCCGGGACCGTTGCTGCTGCCCTGTCCGGCCCCATTGCCAGCAAGGCGGACACCTTCCGGCATATGCAGTGTGCGGGTCGGGAAGGCAACCTCGGCGCCATGGCTTTCAATAATGTCGCTGATTTTCAGCAACACATCCTGCTTGACCTCATGAAACCGCACCCATTGGATCGTTCTGGTGAAGGTATAAACCATAATATCGAGCGAAGATGCGCTGAATGCCAGAAAATTGACGATCAGGGTCTGGTTCTGGTCGATATCTTCATGATTTTCCAGCATGGAGCGGATATCGGCAACAATCCGCGCTATCCCGCTTACGTCCGCGTAACGGATGCCAACGGTCTCGGAAATCCGGCGGTTAAACATCCGCGAGGGGTTTTCCACAGCGATGGTGGTAAAAGCCGCATTGGGAACGTAAAGCGGGCGCTTGTCAAAGGTACGCACGGTGGTCAGGCGCCAGCCAATATGCTCAACCGTTCCCTCAATATTCCGGTCCGGCGAACGCACCCAGTCACCCACCTTGAACGGCCGGTCCAGGTGAATGATAAAACCACCGAAAAAGTTGGCCAGCAGATCTTTTGCGGCAAAACCCACGGCAATACCACCGACACCACCAAACGCCAGCACACCGGAGATACTGAAGCCCATGGACTGCAGCGCCGTCAGCGAGGCGGTAATGATCACCACCGCCCGGGAAAGCTTGCTGATGGCATTCACCGTGGTGTAATCCATCGGCGTTTTCATTTTCACCGGCGAGGTCAATATTTCCTCGGCCTGCTTGATCAGCCGAAGCACTGTCCACACCAGCAGAACGATAAAGCCAAGCTGCAGCAGTTTATCGTTAAAAGAAAAGACTTCTGCCTCTGAATAACTGTTGGCGACTTCCGCCGCCCAGTAAACGCCCTGCAGCCAGACAAAAGCCACCACCGGCTTGCGGGCCGCGTGAAGCAATGCGTTATCCCACAGGTTATCGGTTCTCTCGAACCGTCGCTCGACTGACCCCACGATGAAACTGGCTATATAGGCCACCAGCGCGGTGCCAAAAACCAGGGCAAACACCACAAACCCGACGCGCCAGCTTTCTGAAAGCAGATTCCAGTCCTGAATCAGGGTCTCAAAAACGGGAGGTGTTTCTTCAATCATCAGCAGCCTCGATGGTGCGCTCAGGTAATATGAACAGGGGTACCGTGGCGAACCTGACTGAACAGCTCCGCGACATGGTCGTTTCTCATCCGGATACAGCCGTGGGACCGGGGAACACCCATGGGCTCGGTATCCGGTGTGCCATGAATGTAGATGAAACGGCGAAAACTATCGACCTGGCCGACCCGATTCCTGCCCGGCTCACGGCCACACAACCAGAGAATGCGGGTCAGGATCCAGTCGCGCTCCGGCGAGCTGGCGGCCAGTTCCGGGGTCAGAATCTCTCCGGTGGGGCGACGCCCGACATAAACGGTGTTCAGAGGCTGGCCAGCGCCAACCAGGGCACGGATATAGTGTTTTCCGCGAGGTGTACAGCCGCTGCCGTTGCTCTCTCCGCCTCCGTTCGCCGCCGTTGACACCGGATAAACCTCGGGCGCGGTGCCCGGGTTCTTCCGCAGCGACAGGGTCTGATCGGCCAGACTGATTTCGATGTTCGGATAGACATCCCGAGCGGGATTGTATGGCATGGATATTCAGGCCCCGGGCAGACAAACAGGAGCGAAGGTTAACCGACCCGGCAGTCCTCAGGCAACTGAGGTTTTATCGGCAGAGGACATCATCAGCATCGGATCACTGGCCTGCATACCCGCGGCCAGGAAAGGTACCAGGCGGGCTGCGATTTCCTGGACGGTGGTTTCCACACCCAGCTTGTTCTGCAGAATACCCCGTAACGCGTCGCTGCTGGACATGGTAAAAGCGGTGGCGCCCAGCATGAACTGGATACGCCAGTAGCGGTCGACCGAGGACAGTTGCGGCGTGGCTTCCTTGAGCAGCCTCATAAAGCGGCTGAACGGCTGACTGTATTCCTGTTCAAGAAACTTGCGCAGATGGCCCTGGGACTGGGTATAGGCCAGGCCCAGCAGGCGCATAAAAATCGAAATGCCGTTTTCATTTCGCTGGGGCATGTGAACGGCGCTCTCCGTCAGAGCCCAGAGGGTCTGGTTGAGCGTCGGGGGCTGACCGTCACAGCGGTTTTCGAGCTCGTTGAAGGCGGCCTCGAGAGTAGCGGAAAATGGCGTCAGAAACCGGGCAAAAACCGCGTGAATCAGCGCATTCTTTGAGCCGAAATGATAATTGACAGCGGCCAGATTTACCTTAGCCTTACTGGTAATCATGCGAAGGGAAGTTTCCGAAAATCCGCGTTCCGCGAAAAGCTCTTCCGCCGCATCCAGTATCCGATCAACCGTATCAGACTGAGCCATAGTGCACGTACCGCCTTTAACAAACGTCTGTTTTAAACATACGTTTGATCGGTCAGTCTGTCAAGTTCGGTCCTCGGAGCTGGCCGCGACGGATTCCCACCCGTTATCAATTGCTTGCTGATGCCCCTCGAAAAACGCTTTTTCGGCTCGGGCATAGGCCTTTTCCGCCTCCAGCATGTAAATCAGATAAAGGCGCACATGCTCTCGGCGACTCAGGTGTTTGACCAGCGAGCGGCGCTCGGACAGCGCCAGCAGTTCGCTGAATCGCATTGCCCGCAGGGCGGTATTGAACTCTGCCATCCGGGCGCACTGCCAGGCCAGGCCATCGGCGCCTTCCAGGTGTTGTATGTGCTTGCGGGCATCAAGCAGCATGCGCCTGCGCGTGATGATCAGGTCAAGGTATGAGGGTTTGCGGGTTATCATCCCGCGGATTGTCGACAGGCCGGACAGCAACAGAATGACGAACACGCCGAAACCGGTACCGGCAATCCAGGCCGGTACGAATCCGGTCATGCCGGTGAGAAACACCACCGCCGCCAGTAACGAACAGAATAACCAGAGATCCCGGCCTCGCCTTGCGGCAGCCACCGTGTAATTGTCAGGCCAGTCGGACATGGCAAGTATCTCGAAATCCATCAGCATCAACCGGTCACACTGTCGCAACATCAGGCGCAGGCTCCTCTGGCGCGACTCGGCGATGGTTTTCTCGATCCCTCTGGTCTCGTTATTGTTACCCTCCGGCACCGGTTCTGCAGGCACAGCAGCATCCGCTGTGGCGGGATCCTCTGCTCGTTGAAGTTCCCGTCCAGGATCAGCCGGGCGTCCCTGGCGAAGCAGTGGCTCGTCGGGAAGGTGCTCAGCATTGTTGATTTCGGATCGTCTGTTTTCTGCCATGTTCGTATTATCGACCCGGGCCGCCGTTTCTTGAGTCACAAGACGGCTTGGCATGGCCTTACCCTGTGGGTATCCTTTCGCAATCATTGGCCGGGACGTTATTCAGTTGCCAGGGCCACACCAGCTTATGAGGTTTGTGCATGTTTACAGGTATTGTTCAGGGAGTCGCCGTTGTAGACGATGTAAGATCAGCACCCGGGCTAAGCACCTTTGCTATCCGGCTTCCGGTTGACAAGGCCCAGGGCGTGACAACCGGGGCTTCTGTATCGATCAACGGCACCTGCCTGACCGTCACCCGGCAGGAAAACGACCTGCTATTTTTCGATGCGGTGCAGGAAACCCTGGGGTTGACGACGCTGGGAGCAATCACCACCGGGGACAGAGTCAACTTTGAGCGCGCCGCCCGCATCGGTGATGAAATCGGCGGGCACCTGCTTTCCGGCCACGTTCATACCACGGCGGACCTGGTAGCGATCGACCGGCCGGAGAACAATTGCACGCTGACCTTTGAAGTCCCCTCTCAGTGGGCACGCTACCTTTTCCCCAAAGGTTATATTGCGATAGACGGCGCAAGCCTGACCATCGGTGAGGTTACCGAAAACCGGTTCAATATCCATCTGATACCGGAGACCCTCAGGGCGACGACCTTTGCCACTGTCGAGGTCGGTGACCGTGTGAACATCGAGATCGACAGCCAGACCCAGACCATCGTGGACACCCTGGCTCGCCTGGGTTACGACCGCCCGCAGGCATGACCGGCCGGGGCTGCCGGAGTGGCCGTTCAGCACCGTTACAGCAAGCAGCGGGTCGGGCATCAGGCTCAGGACCTGCTAGCCGACCAGACAATAAATTTCCTGTCCTCCGCCAACACCACTGCCCGCCCGATATGTTGTTGAATCAGGGCCTGATAGGGCAAAAAACGGTTCGCGACCAGCCTCAACTCGCCGCCTTTGACCAGGTGGCTCCCTACGTCCTGTAGAAACTGCCCGGTGACAGAAGTGTCGGTGCGAATACCGGTGTGAAACGGAGGATTTGTGACCACGGACTGATACTGACCTTCAATCGCTGACAGCCCATCAGAGGCAACAATGGCGCCCTGAGCCTTCGCCCGGTCATAGGTCGCCCGCGCGCATGCCGTTGCCTGGAACTGGACATCCGCCCCATCTACCGGGCAGGCCGTACCGGCGCGCTGCGCCTGAAAACGCTGCCACCAGGCGCCAATAACGCCGGCACCGCAGGCGAAATCCAGCGTCTTCCCGGGTGCCAGCGGCACTGCAGCCAGGGTATCCAGCAACATCGCGGTTCCCGGATCCAGTTCGCCGTCACTGAAAATTCCCGGCAGACCGGCCACATCCAGTGCCACGCCGTGACGTTCAACAACATGCCACTGCAGCCAGTCCGTTAGTTGAAAATGCCCGACCGGCACGACGGCGTCTGACAGCCACACCTGGCAATGACGGGCGCTGTCTACTTTTCTGGATTGCGGCAAACGCTCACGTAACTGACCAACTCCGCCCGCGATACCCTCTTTTTTTTCGCCAACCAGCATGACCCGACCCCCATCGGACACCAGCCAGAGAGCCAGCGACAGCCGCATTGAGAGTTCAGCACGGGATTTGGGCAGAAACACAACCACCGTGTCCGCGGCACCGGCAATCAGGCCGGGGTCGTCATAGCCAAAAGCAGTACAACAGTCTTCACGGCGGTCCAGCAGCGAACGGGTGCCCGCATTGTCGGTCATCACCAGAACATCAGTGTGAATCTGGTCTAGCAATCCCGGGTGTGTCAGGCCCAGAAACGCCAGGCGCCCTTCGAGCCGCTCGCGGTTCTTCAGCAATGCTTGGTGGGAGTTTGGCAACGCAGACATAAAACAGAGTACCCTTCAGAAATCCCAGGGTACTCTAAACGGTAAATCTCAGGAACGGTAGGCGTTCACAACCAGAACCAAACCCTTACGCGGGGGAGAGCCTACTTGTAACCGGAGACCATGCCGGTTTTCAGAGCGTCTTCCGGTGACATACCCCAGTCTTCGGGGGACTCGGGCGCCGGTTGTGCGTGGGAAGAGCGGCGATTTTTGCTATCAGACACTTTTGCGCTTTTGCGGGCGTTCATCGCGTTCATCGCTTTCTGCATGATCTCTCGCATGGTTCAACTCCTCAGTTATCACACCTGCAGTGTAACAACCGGAGATACCACCGACTGTGATGACGCCGAGGGTCAGTAAGTGACGTGCGTCACGAATTATTGACACAATTTAACAAAGAGTGCCGCTATTTCTGACGCCCCGACCGAACCGGTCGCATTACCAGCTCGTCAATGCTGGTTTTCTTTATATTGTCTTTTTCACTGTCAGAACTGATATGCAGCCCCATATCACGCAACAAGCCATCCCTCAGGTCATAAACAAACCCGTGAACGGTCAACGCCTGACCCCGCTTCCAGGCTTCCTGCACGATGTTGTTCTGGCACACGTGCGTTACCTGCTCAACCACATTCAGTTCACACAGCCGGTCAACCCGGTCCTGTTCGCCGTCGATGCCGTCCAGCACATGCTGATATTTATCCCTGACGTCCTGAACATGGCGCAACCAGTTGGCAATCAACCCGAAGCCCTCGTTGTGAAGCGCCGCCCTGACACCACCACAGCTATAATGTCCAACCACCAGAACGTGCTTCACCTTCAACACATCGACCGCAAACTGAAGCACTGACAAGCAGTTGAAATCGGTATGCACCACCACGTTGGCCACATTGCGGTGAACAAACAGCTCACCCGGCATCAGGTCGACAATCTGGTTGGCCGGCACCCGGCTGTCCGCGCACCCGATCCACAGATATTCGGGCGACTGCTGGTTGGAAAGCTTCTGAAAAAAGTCCGGATCTTCTTTCTTGATGCCCGCCGCCCAGGCTCTGTTCTTATCCAGCAACGAATCCAGCTGCCCCATTCAACTTCCCTCCTGACTAATCAACTGCACCATTTCCGAACTGAAGCGGCACTGAACGGTCATCCATTCATGCTGCAACGACATATCTAAAAACCCTTATCGACCACTTCATCATGGTGGGTATGCATCGTGGTCTGGGCAAGATCAAGCAGCTCCCGCAGCGCCACTGAGAACATGGCATACTCGGGCTCACGGACGCTTTTGAGCTCCGCCAACATGGTTTTCCAACGCTGTATCATCGCGGCGTGACGCTGCATCCAGCCGTCGACACAAACGCCGACGTCACCGGGTTTACCCGCAATTCTCAGCACACCGGTGGTCAGAGCCCGCTGCTGCCAGTCCAGGTCTTCACGGAAGCTTTCCCTGGCCAGGGCCTGCCAGTGCGAGGCCGGTGTCAGAGAGGCAATGGCATTGGCGAACCAGTTCAGCTCAAGCTTGTCGCCCAGATCATAGTACAGGTTTGCCACTGTCTTCAGCGGCATTCCCGTTGCTTCATGGGCCTCGATAATACCCAGCGACGAGTAGAGGTAATTGGTCCCCGACACCACCGATGCCAACTCCTCCGGCAGCCCCGAGTCGACCAGTTCATCATGACGACGCTTCCATTCCTCCCGAGCCTGGGCGCCCAGGTATTCGGGCAGATTTGAAGTAATCATCCAGACATTGTCAGCGAAGCGTTCCATATGGGTCTGAATACTCAGTTCCGCCCTGCGGTTGCGCAACAGCCAGCGCACCGCGCGCCGGATCAGCCGCATCAGATCGTTCATCAGTTCGATCTGGACCTTGGCGGGAATGAAATAATCGAGGTATTCGATTTTGTCCCACCAGGTATCCAGGCGGAACACGTCCCTGGCAATGATCCATGCCAGCGCTACCGACGCTGCATCAGCGCCGGTAGACTGGCGCAGCCGTTCCACAAAGGTAATGCCCATGTGATTGACCATGTCGTTGGCAATCTGGGTCGAGATGATTTCACGGCGCAACTGGTGATCACCCAGTTCCTTTGAGAACTTGCGCGTCAGGTCCTGGGGAAACACTTTGTACATCTCGCTTGCCAGCAGCGGTTCGTCCGGCAGCTTACTGTTGATCAGGGTTTGCTTGAGGTCACCTTTGACGTATGAAATCAGCACCGACAGCTCTGGACGGGTCAGACCTTTCTTGTCCAGTTTACGCTCCGACAGGGTTTCATCGTCGGGCAGAAACTCCAGGCTCCGGTTGAGCTTGCCCTCGCCTTCCAGAGAGTTCATCAGGCGGCGATATTCCTCCAGCCGATTGGCGGCGCCCACGCTGGCGATGCTGATGGCCTGAACCTGGCGGTAACTGTTTTTCAGCACCAGCCTGGCAACGTCGTCGGTCATCTCCCCCAGCATCTGGTTACGCTGCTTCTCCGTAAGGTCGCCCATGGCGACGGCCTGATTGAGAAGGATTTTCATGTTGACTTCGTGATCCGAGCAGTCGACACCGCCGGAGTTATCAATAAAGTCAGTGTTTAGTCGTCCGCCACGCAGAGCAAAATCAATGCGTCCAAGCTGGGTCATGCCCAGGTTGCCGCCTTCACCCACTATCCTGCATCGCAGATCACTGCCATCCACACGAAGCGCATCATTGGCTTTGTCACCCACATCCCCATGGCTCTCGGATTTGGCTTTCACGTAGGTACCAATGCCGCCGAACCAGAGCAGATCCACCTGGGATCTGAGAATGTGGCTGATCAACATGTTGGGCGGAACCCGGTCGGATTTGATGCCCAGCAGTTTTTTCATCTCCGGGCTGACCGGTATGGACTTGGAGCTGCGATTGAAAACGCCACCACCTTTGGAGATCAGCTTGGTATCGTAATCCGTCCAGGACGACCGGGGCAGATCGAACATGCGCTTGCGCTCGTTATAGCTTTTGGCCGGGTCCGGCGACGGGTCAATAAAGATGTGCATGTGGTTAAACGCCGCGACCAGCCTGGTTTTTTCCGACGACAGCAGGCCATTGCCAAAAACGTCACCGGCCATGTCGCCAATGCCGATGGCGGTAAACTCGTCCAGCGCCGGATTGATGCCCATCTCGCGGAAATGGCGTTCCACCGAAACCCAGGCCCCACGGGCGGTAATGCCCATTTTCTTGTGGTCGTAGCCATTGCTGCCGCCGGAGGCGAAGGCGTCACCCATCCAGAAACCGTATTCAGCCGCCAGCCCGTTGGCAATATCAGAGAAAGTTGCCGTGCCTTTATCAGCCGCAACTACCAGGTAATGATCATCCTCGTCGTGACGAATGACGGATTCCGGCGGCTTGATACCGGCGTCCACCAGATTATCGGTAATATCCAGCAAGCCCCGGATGAAGGTCTTGTAGGCCTCGATACCCTCTGCCTGGAACGCCTCCCGGTTGGATATGTCCGGCAGTCTTTTGGCGACGAAACCACCTTTGGCACCCACGGGCACGATAACGGCGTTCTTGACCTGTTGGGCTTTGACCAGCCCCAGAATTTCGGTGCGGTAATCCTCGAACCGGTCGGACCAGCGCAACCCGCCCCGGGCGACCTTGCCACCACGGAGGTGAACACCCTCCACACGCGGCGAATACACGAAAATCTCGAACATGGGTAATGGCAATGGCACGTCGGGAATCATGTGGGGGTCGAACTTGACACTGATGTAAGGCTTGGTGCCACCCTCGGCGTCGGGCTGATAATAATTGGTGCGCAGAGTCGCCTGCATTAACTCGATGAACAGCCGTAAAACTCTGTCTTCACTCAGGTTTTCAACGCTATCCAGACCGGCGTTAAATTCGATTTCCAGCTTCTGCTGCGCCGCTTTGCTTTTCCCAGGGCTCTGATAGCGCTCGGGGTTGAAGCGAACCTCGAAAAATTCCAGCAGCAGGCGCGCCATATCCACATGGTGGACCAGCGTGTTGGAAATAAAGGTCTGGCTGTTGGACACCCGGATCTGGCGCATATAGCGGGCAAAAGTACGCAGCAGCGCAATTTCCCGCCAGCTCATATAGGACGACAGCAGCAAACGGTTAAAGGCATCGTTTTCCGCATCGCCGTACCAGACGCGGCTGAACAGATCCTCGAAAATAGGCCGTATGCGATGAATATCCACCACCGAGCCACCGGTAGTCTGTAGCGTAAAGTCGTGAATCCAGACCACGGAACCCTGACGGTCCCTGACCTCGAACGGATGCTCCCCGATGACCCTGAACCCGAGGTTGTCAAAAATGGGCATCACGTCAGACAGGGGCAACGTCTGGTCCGGGAAGAACAGTTTGAAATGCAGCGTGCTCTCGTCTTCCTCCAGCGCCCGATAGAAGCTCATGGTGAGCTTCTTATCCCTGGCGGATTCAACAATATGATCCAGGTCAATCGCCGCGCGCCGGGGTGAAAACATGTCCTTGTAGCTGGCAGGAAATGCGGCTGCGTATAGCCGATACATCTCATTGCCCTGCTCTTCACCGTAAGACTCGTTAAGGGACTCCAGCAGTCCGTCCCGCCAGGATTGGGCCAGCGCAATGACCTTTTCGCGAATTTCCTGGATCGGCAGCTGGCGATTTTCCACCTGGGGCACGCGAATGGTGAACTGCACCCGCGCCAGCACAGACTCGGAAAAGTGGGTCACAAACTCGATGTCTTCCGCATCCAGAGTCTCACGCAGCACCTGCTCGACTTTCAGACGCAGCTCGGTGTTGTAGATATCACGGGGAAAGAACGCCAGGCAGGTCACGAACTGGCCGTAAACGTCCTCACGCATGAACAGCTCAATGCGTCGGCGCTCCTGGATGTAAAGAATATTCTTGGCAACGGCCAGCAGATCAGACGGCTCAATCTCGAACAGCTCGTCCCGCGGATACACGGTCAGGATCTGATCCAGCTCTTTACCGGCGTAATCGTCGCGCATAAACCCGGAGCGGCGCATCACCGTCTGAAATTTTTTCCGGAGCAGGGGAATCTCGTCGGGGCGCTCATTGTAGACCCGGGACGTATACAGCCCCAGAAAGCGACGCTCACCCACGACTTCGCCTTTGTCATCAAACTTTTTCACGGCGATATAGTCGGGGTATGCGGGCCGGTGAACCCGGGACCGCTGGGCGGATTTGGCAAAAATGAAAATATCGTCGGTCCGGGTCATTTCATGACGGGTGCGTTGGGGCAGTTCGTTCAGTCTGACCATATCCGGTCTTTCGTTATTCACTCTCAGGATGCCCAGCTCCGAGTTTTCGACGCGGCGCACGACCATACCCTTTTTGTCTTTTACAAAATCGTATTCGTCATAACCGAGAAAAGTGAAGTGGTCTTTTACCAGCCACTCCAGAAATGCCTTTGCCTCCTGCTTGTCCTCGTCGTCGATCAACGCGGCGGTACCGTCCAGTTCTTTGCTGATCTGGGTCACTTTTTCCTTCACGATCGGGAAATCGTTCACCGCAATCCGGACTTCGTGAAGGATATTCTGGAAGACCTCCTCGAGCTCACCAAGATCATCGTTTTTGCTGTGACGGTCGATTTCCAGCGCAATGAAGGCCTCGTGTGCGGTGTTGCTGGCTTTCTTTTTGGGCGGAAAAAGCTTTTCAAGTTTTCCGTCTGCACCGCGCTGAACCTGCAGAATGGAATGCTGGATCGAGTGGGTTCCGATTTCCCGCTGGTTTATGGCAATCCGCAGGGAATCGATCAGAAACGGCATGTTCGGATGCAGGATAAAAATAACGGTATGCGTTGACTGCCACCCGTCACTTTCGAGGTCGGGATTGAAAACCGATACTGGCGATTCATACTGCTCGCGCTTCTGCAGAAACTGCCAGGCCGAGAGGATGCCGCCGTAAGTATCGGAGAAGCGGCGCTTTACCAGCTCCTCAAGGGGAATATGGGCGAAATGCTGCTCCGCAAATTCCATGATTTTTGTCGCTTCTGTCTTCGCGATTTTTTCGGCGAAAGCATCAGCCAGCTGTTCGAAAAACTGATCCTTGCTGGCGATTGTCAGCGCATTCATAGTCAACCTCGAAAAGTGTGAAATAAACGTAACCGTCCGGTTGCCACATAAGCATAGTCAAGCCCTTGATTTTTGCCCCCCGGATGCGAAAACTGCGGCATCTACTTACTCGATCTTCCGGAACCGGAGTGACCACCCTCATGGCATTACAGGATACATTCGCAGAACTGAGGACTCAGTTAGCGAAAAGGATAATCGGCCAGGAAAAACTGGTTGACCGCTTGTTGATTGCCCTGCTGGCCGACGGTCACCTGCTGGTCGAAGGTGCTCCCGGCCTTGCCAAGACCACCGCCATCAAGGCGCTGGCGGATCACCTGGAGGGTGATTTCCACCGCATTCAGTTCACCCCCGACCTTTTGCCCTCGGATGTCACCGGCAGTGAAATCTACCGCGCCGAAACCGGCCAGTTTGAATTCCAGCGGGGTCCGATTTTCCACAACCTGGTTCTGGCGGACGAAATCAACCGCGCGCCCGCCAAAGTGCAGTCCGCGCTCCTGGAGGCAATGGGTGAGCGCCAGGTCAGCGTCGGCATGCGCACCTTCCCGCTTGATCGCCTGTTCATGGTCATGGCTACCCAGAACCCGATTGAACAGGAGGGCACGTATCCGCTTCCGGAGGCCCAGCTCGACCGTTTTCTGATGCATGTGGTCATCGACTACCCGTCCGCGGAGGCCGAAAAGGCAATTTTACACCTGGCCCGTAACGATTTCCGTCGTGGACAGATTGAAGCGCAATCCAGGGTTTCTGCAGAGCAGGTTTTCGAAGCCCGCAACGAGGTGGCCGACATCTATATGTCTGAAACGGTTGAGCAGTATTTGCTGGCCCTGGTGCTGGCAACCCGTTCTCCGGCCTCCGTTGACCCGGAACTGGCCCGCTGGACGGCCTTTGGCGCCAGCCCCCGGGGCACCATAGCGCTGGACCGGTGTGCCCGTGCCCATGCGTGGCTGGACGGCCGCGATTACGTCAGTCCGGACGACGTCAGAACCGTGGCATTCGACGTGCTCCGGCATCGCATTCTTCTGACATTTGAGGCGGAGGCCGAGGGCATGACCGCCGACGCCATTATCAAACGCCTGATTGCGCACGTACCGGTAGCAGCCTGAAACCTGTGACCATGACCACCGCAGAGCCCGCAACCCACATTGCCCTGCCGCAACTGATTCGCCTGCAGGCCGATGCGCGCGCCCTCAAATTACCCGCGGCCAGACAGGTGCGCTCACGGCAGGCCGGGCTGCAGCGCTCACCCCGCCGCGGCCGCGGCATGGCGTTCGCCGAAGTTCGTCAGTACCAGCCGGGCGATGATATCCGTAGCATCGACTGGCGGGTCACGGCCCGTCGGCAGTCGCCCCACACCAAGCTTTATGAGGAAGAACGGGAGCGCCCGGTTCTGCTGCTGTGTGATCTGGGACCATCGCTCTTCTTTGCCAGTACCGGAGCCTACAAGCAGGTTCGCTGCGCACAGCTGGCTGCCATTCTCTCCTGGCTGGCACTGGGGGCCGGCGATCAGGTCGGGGGCATTGTATTTGATGGCCACCGCCTGACGGTTCAGCGCCCGGCAAGACGCAAAAAATCCGTACTGCGACTGCTGGACACCCTTGCCAACCTCCAGCGCATTCGTGGCCGGGATGTACAGGAAAGTCCCCCGGACGGTCCGGAGGCAAGCCTGGACACAGCGCTTGGCGAGGCAAGACGAGTAGCCCACACTGGCAGCCGGATCTTCGTGATCAGTGATTTCATGCACATGAGCGATGACACCTCACGCCTGCTGGGATCACTGGCGAAACACAACACTGTTAGTGCCCTGCGGGTAGTGGATCCACTGGAACTGAGGCTTCCCGACACTGGCCGGTTCGCCGTGGCCGGTAAGGACGGCCCGGTCTGGTTTGACGGCAGTAACCCGCGGTTCCAGCGGGCTTACGCCGAAAAAGTCGCCAACCACCAGGCCATGCTGGACGAGTGTTTCCGCACCGCCGGTATCCGGCCTGCCACCGTTATGACCGGCGACGAGCCCGCGGTGGCCCTGCAGGCTCTGCTTGGCCCCAGAGGACAGATTGGCTAATAACTTACTCGCGGACTGATAATGCAACAGGACCCACTGAGCCAGCTCAGAGACATTCACATCCCCGAGCCCGGCGGGTTCTGGCCGCCCGCGCCGGGCTGGTGGTTTGTGCTGCTGGTCCTCATCACCGTGATTGTGCTGATCACCCTGATGGTCCGCCGCCACCGGCGCCGTAACGCCTGGTACCGCTTTGCCAGTCGCGACCTTGAACACCTGGCCGGCCGTGCGGAAATGACCAGCGAGTGGTTCAGCGAGCTCAACGCGCTGTTAAAACAGTCGGCCCTTGCCCGTTATCCGGAACGTCAGCCGCAGTCGCTAACGGGGCCTGACTGGGTTGAGTGTCTGGTGCAGACCAGCCCTGACGACCCCATTGCCTCCAGGCCCCTGATCACCGCGCTGGTCGAAAGCTGCTACCAGCCCTCCCCCGGCTGCGCCACCGATGACGCCATCCGCTTTGTCCGGCTGTGGATGGAGGGTCAGCGATGCTGAGTCTGGCTTATCCCTGGGTGCTGGCGCTGATTGCCCTGCCGTTTCTGCTGAACGCCCGTAAACGCCGGTCGACCGCCGTGGAAGCACCGGTACTGCCAACCGGCCACTGGCTGTCGGACCTGCCCGGCGTCAGCCGCGACGGCCGTCGCAGATCCCTGCTGCAAGCCCTGTTGCTGCTGGGCATCTGGGCACTGCTGGTTACCGCGCTGGCGCGACCACAGCATGTGGGTGAACAGGTGCAACTGCCAGTCACTGGCCGCGACCTGCTGCTGGCGGTGGATATATCACCCAGCATGGACGAGCAGGACATGGTCGTAGAGGGCCGCAGAACCAACCGCCTGCAGGCGGTTAAACACGTTCTCCACGACTTCATCGAACGCCGCAGGGGCGACCGCCTCGGCCTGCTGCTGTTCGGCACCGAACCCTATATCCAGGCCCCGCTGACCTTTGATCTGGGCACGGTAAGAACCCTTCTGGACGAGGCCGGTATTGGTATGGCGGGCCGGGCAACCGCCATTGGCGACGCGATTGGACTGGCCGTCAAAAGGCTGCGTAACCGGCCACAGGAACAGCGAGTGGTTATCCTGCTGACAGACGGCGCCAACACCGCCGGTGAAATACCGCCGGATAAAGCCGCGGACATTGCCAAAGCGGCAGGCGTTCGACTCTACACCATCGGCATCGGTGCCGAATCCATAGTCCAGGGCGGGCTGCTTGGGTCGCGCCGGGTCAATCCGTCACGGGATCTGGACGAAGGCCTGTTGAAGCGCATGGCGCAGCAGACCGGAGGCCAGTACTTCCGCGCCCGCAGCCTGTCAGAACTGGAACGGATCTATGAGAGTATAGACCAGCTTGAGCCCATGGAACTGGAGGGCAAGCGCTACCGCCCGGTGACTGAACTTTTTGCCTGGCCCGCTGGCCTGGCAGCCCTGCTCTGGCTGGCGCTCCAACTGGGCCGGGTGCTGGCAATGAGAAAAAGGGGATGATCATGGCTGATTTCCATTTCATCCGGCCACTCTGGCTGCTTCTGCTGATTGCCGCCCTGGTGATGCCTCTGGTTCTGCGCAGATTTCCCGGCGATGACAGCGGCTGGAGCCGGGTGATTCCAGCACGATTCCTGACACCACTTATCCGCTCCCCCGGCAGCCAGAGCCCGGGCGGGCGCTCTCCAACCCTGCCGCTGATCCTTGCCATCGTGTTGCTGTCGATCGCGCTGGCCGGGCCATCCTGGCGACAGGCACCGGCGCCACTTCAGCAGCAGAACGACAGTCTGGTCATTGTTCTGGACCTGTCACTTTCGATGCTGGCTACGGACGTTGAACCTGACCGCCTGACCCTTGCCAGGCGCAAGATACGCGACATTCTGGATGCCCGCGAGGGCGGCCTGACGGCGCTGGTTGTGTACTCCGCTGATGCCCATGTTGTCACCCCGCTGACCGACGACGGCCAGACGATAGAAGGCATGCTGGACGTGCTCGACCCGGTGATCATGCCAGCCGCCGGTAACCGTGCAGACCATGGCATCAGACGGGCGCTCGAACTTCTGGACCAGGGTGCGCCGGGCAAAGGCCGGATTTTGCTGATTGCCGATGGTGTTGCTCAACGCTATCAGGACAATATCCGTGCGGCACTGGCAGACAGCCCCTACCCGATGAGCACGCTGACCGTAGGCACCAGGGAGGGTGGCCCAATTCCGCTCGCGCGGCAGGGCCTTATCCGCGACCAGGGTGAAATTGTCATTGCCCGGGCGGATCCGGGCTCAATGCGGGCAGCCGCCGAATTCGGCGGTGGCGAGAGTATGGCACTGACCCTGGGCAACGCCGATATCAGGGCACTTGAGTTGCGCTCCGAAGATGCCGACGACTGGCGGGACAGCGAACAGGATCTGACCGTCAGTCGCTGGCAGGACGACGGCTACTGGCTTCTCTGGCTTGCCATCCCTCTTGCCCTGCTGGGCTGGCGCAGGGGCGCCATGCTGCTGGTGCTATTCACATTACTACCGCTGACCCCGCGCCCGGCCCAGGCGCAGGCCTGGGACAGTCTCTGGCTGCGGGAAGACCAGCGAGCGCCGGAAATGATCCGCCAGAATCCGGAACAGGCCGCACGGGAACTGGACGACCCGGACCTGCGCGGCAGCGCGCTCTATCGCCAGGGCAAATACGACACCGCAGCCGAGGCGTTTTCCCGGGGGGACGCGCACTCTGCTGACTACAACCGGGCCAACGCGCTGGCCCGGGCGGGAAAACTCGAAGACGCGCTGGAGGTCTACAACCAACTGCTGGCAAGGCGCCCGGCCTACGAAGACGCCGAGTTCAACCGCGACCTGGTCAAGCAGTTACTGGAACAGCAGCAACAGGAACAATCCGAACAGAAGGGCGACGAACCCGGGGAGCCGTCCGATCAATCGCAGAAAAACGACCAGCAGAACTCGGAGAATCAGCCCGACCGTCAGGGCCAGCAACCACAGAATCCGCAGCAGCAGGACGAACAGAGCGGCCAGCAGCCGCAACAGGACACAGAATCAGACCCCGATGAAAAACCGCAACAGGCCGATGGTGCGTCGGAACAGGAGGCAGAGGAAAGCCAGCAGCCCCAGGCACCCGCTGAGCTGGATACCGCCCCATTGACCCAGGGCCAGGAGCAATGGTTAAGGCGGGTGCCCGACGACCCGGGTGGGCTGTTACGCCGCAAGTTTCTGCAGCAATACCGGCAACGGGATATACAAACCGACGAGGGCGATACACCATGGTAAACCGGCTGTTTATCCCACTCATTGTTATCCTTAGCTACTGGGCGCTGGGTTCGGCAGCCTATGCCTCCGCCGCTGCGACCCTGTCCGTCGAGCCAGACCCGGTCTTTGTCGACGTGATCGACAACAATCCACCTCAGCAGAACAGCAGCCCCCGTGACAGTTTTATCGAGCTTTCCGCCGACAAAGACACGGTGTATGTCCAGGAGCAACTGGTGCTGTCCGTAAAGCTGTTCTTCAACGGCAACCTGATCGGCGGTGAGCTGTCAGAGCCGGCGCATCCGAACGCCATTATCGAGAGCCTGGGTAAACAGACTGAATACTCCCGCTTCCGCGATGGTACCCGCTACCGGGTCGTTGAACGCCGCTACGCCATCTTCCCCCAGCAACCCGGAGAGCTGAGTCTGCCGGCACTGCGTTTCGAGGGGCAGACACGGGACGCCTCGGGACGCCTCAAGTTTCTCCGCGACAGCAAGCAGCTGTTCACCGTGCCGGTCAAAGACGTGCCGGAGGGCTTTACCGGCGACACCTGGCTGCCCGCCACCGACCTGACACTGTCAGGAACGGGCCTGCCCGCAGACGCCAGTCTCAATACTGGCCAGAACCTTTCACGCAGCCTCTCGGTTGTGGCAGAAGGGTTACCCGCCGAAACCCTGCCGCCCTTCAGCCATGACATGCCGCCGGGCATGAGGGCGTATCCTGACAATCCGGAGCGTACAACTACCCCCTCCGAAAACGGGCTGACCGCCAGGCTGACCCAGGCCACAGCGCTGGTTCCGGTAGAGGGCGGAGAACTGGTGCTTCCTGAAATACGGATTCCCTGGTGGGATACCGACACTGATTCCCAGAAAGTTGCCAGGATTGAAGCCCGTGCTTTCAACGTCCAGGCCACTAACGGCCAGCCCGCCACGACTGAGGGTGAGGCGGAAAATCCGCAGCCTGCGGAACAGACGGTGCCCGCGCCTGCCGAAAATAACGCCGGGGCGCAGCCAGTATCGGCATCCAGCGGTGTGTGGCTCTGGCAGACACTGACCATTGTTCTGTTGATCGGCTGGACGGCGACGGGGTTTGGCTGGTGGTATTCGCGCCGGTCGGGCGCGTCGCCGGCAGCTGCCGGGCAAGCCCCGGACGTAACCGAAAAAGCGTTGTTCAATACCCTCTGTGAATCGGCCAGGGCCGGGGCCCCGGAAACCGCTGACCACCTGATCCGATGGCTGCAACACCGTCATCCCCAGCGACCGGTGGTCAGTCTTAGCGAAGCCTACGGGCTATTGAAGAACACAGACGTGATTGCGCGGGAAACAGAAAAACTGCAGGCCCGGGCCTTCAGCCAACAGAGCGGCGCGGCAGAAAGCTGGGACGGTGAAAAACTGGTCAACGCGCTGGAGAAAAGCCGGGCGGGCATGGCGAAAAAACCCGGCCCACAAAGCCCGTTGCCGCCGCTTTTCCCGGACGAGCTTAATGCCGGGGCGGGTCGTCACCTGTATCGTCAGAAGTGAGCGGACAGGTCTCTCCAAAACCTTGCGGAGCCATGGATGGCGGAGAAAGAGCGTACAGGGGTGAGTCCGAGCGTTTATGAAGCGAAGCTTCATGCGACGGAGTCACGACCGCAATCTGCGATTGCGGGCCGGACCCCGAAGGGGTATTTACAGCGTGTTTTGGAGAGACCTGTCCGCTCACTGACACCACCGCTGGCTAATTGGTTAACCGGGTTTCGATAACCAGGGTTACAGGGTCCGCGTCGTCCGCACCGGGTTCTGTTACGGCAACAGGGTCCGCCACCTGGCCCTGCCAATCGCCGGGTTGCGGGCGTGCGTTACCAGAGCGGGACAGCCGCGCCTGGATACGCACAGACTCCGCCTCGGAAATTTTAGCCCGGGGTGACATGGCGTTGCGGTCGTCCAGCCTTACGACGGCCGGCAACTGCCCTGCCGTCAGCCTGGCAACCGCCAGGGGCGCACCGCCGGTGGCCTCTGCCGAGCGGGCAAACACAAACAGCGGCGTGTCATCCGGAATATCCGATTCAAAAGCCGGATCGATTTCAACACGAACGTTGACTCCGGCCGAAGCCGGCGCATCTGTCGCCGCCGGGGCAGGCGCCTCTCGACCCAGACGCTGGTAGGCCTCATTGATGCCCTGGCGGATCGCCCCGATCTGCGGGTGGTCTGGCGCCACCTCAAGGATTCGCTCCCAGTACTGAAGAGCCTGTTCGTAATTCTGCTGACTGAACGCGGTAATACCCAGCAGGCCCAGCGAGTTGACCTCGTCCGGATCCAGGGCCTGCGCTTTCTCTATGGCCTCTGCCACTTCGCCGCCGGGTGCGCCCTGACTCAGGAAAAACAGCGCCTGGGCGGAAAGCCCCCACGCAGTGGCCTTGCGCTGGGGTTCCCCCTCAATGCTCTGGGCCAGGCGTTCGAACGCGGCCGCCGCATCGGCGTGCTGCTCCAGTGTCATGTAGGTGCGCCCGAGCATGGCCCAGCCTTCGGAATTGCCGGGGTTGGCCTCGAGCTTCTGCTGCAACTGGCCGGCCAGTGCCTGCATCCGGCCGCGGCGATCACCCTCCGTGGCCGCCATCTCCTGCATGGTAAGAAATTGCTCCAGTTCGTCCATCGCCCCCCAGCGGTCGTAGAAAAACACCGCCGCAGCCGGAATCGCAATAACGCTGGCCAATACAACCAGCATCGCGCTCCTGCCGTCTTTCATTTTTGCCGGAGAATCCAGCCTTCCGCGTTCAGCGTCCGGCACGTCGTCCAACAGGCTGCCGGCCAGTTCATCCCGGAGCTGCCGATAACTTTCCTCATCCAGCGTCCCGGACTCAAGCTCACGATCAAGCTCCTCCAGGCGCCCCCGGTAAGCCAGCAGGTTCTGGTTGCGGATATCCAGCGACGCGCGACGACCGGAGCGATGGAAAACCAGGGGCGCGACAATAAAAGAGAGGGCCAGCAGAATCAGCACACCGGCGGTAAGCCAAAAGGTCAGTGTCATAGATCAGTCAGTCAATGGTTGGAACATCATCAGGATGAGTGGTGGTTTGGATCGCGATCATTCAACAATCGGGCCGCACGTTTGCGGTCGTCATCGGACAGCGAATCGGCGGTAGCGTCCGCCCGGCCCGAGCGACGAACCGTCAGGGCGACGATCAATGCCCCGATAAATACCACCAGTGCAGGGGTTGCCCACAGCAGAATGGTGCGACGATCCACCTCCGGCTTATAACGAACGAATTCGCCAAATCGGGACACCAGTTCGCCGGTAATTTCTTCATCACTGGCGCCGTCTGACATCATCCGGTAGACCGCTTCACGCATGTCCTTGGAAATAGGCGCATTGGAGTTGGCGATATTCTGGTTCTGGCACTTGGGGCAACGAAGCTCAGCGATCAATGCCTGAAACCGCTGTTCCTGCTGGCGAGAGTCAAACTGGTAAAGGTCGCGGGCTTCGTCCGCCGCGACGGCGGGCGACAGCGCCAGGCACAGCAGGACAACCATGCGAATCACGGGCGCCATCAACTGCTCTCCCCGTACTCTTCCATTAACGGCTGGAATTTTTCGTTCCAGACTTTCTCATTCACCACGCCCACATGGCGATAGCGAACAATGCCGTCGGCGTCGATAAAATAGGTTTCCGGTGCGCCATAAACCCCGAGATCGAACCCGAGGGTGCCGCGGGGGTCGTAAACGTTGACCGCATAGGGATCTCCCAGAGTGGCAAGCCAGTTCAGTGCTTCTTCCCGGTTGTCCTTGTAGTTCAGTCCGATGATCCGAACATTTTTATCCCGGGCCAGCCACAGCAAGTCATCGTGTTCATCCCGACACGCAGGACACCAGGTACCCCAGACATTCAGCAATGACACCTGCCCCCGGAACACCTCCGGGCCCAGTTGCTGCTCAGGCTTGCGCAGGTCCGCCAGGCTGAACTGAGGAACGGGCTTGCCAACCAGAGCGGATTCCAGCCGGTTCGGATCCTTGCCGATGCCGGCAAACAGAATCACACCCATAATAACCACCACCACCACCGGCAAAAACATCAGGACACGCTTCATGAGGTCGCCCCCGCCGGTTTGCCGGTGGTCTGTTCTGTATCTGCGCGGCCAGGTTGTCCAGCGGTTTTCTGAACCTTGTCCTTGAGTCGGTAGCGCCGATCGGAAATTGCCAGAAACCCGCCCACAGCCATGAATATCGAGCCCAGCCAGAGCCAGCGGACCAGAGGCTTGTACTGCAGGCGGATGGCCCAGGCGTCGTCTGACACCCGCTCGCCCACCGCGATGAATATATCCCGGAACAGGCCCCCATCAATACCCGCCTCGGTCATGACACTCCGCTGCACAAGGTACTGACGCTTTTCCGGATACTGCACCGACACCAGTTGGCCGTCGCTATCGAGAATTTCAAACCGACCATACTCCGCGGTAAAGTTCGCACCCCGCCGGTTGCCGATTTCGGTGAAGACCGCCTGATAGTCACCAACGTTGGCCACATCCCCCGGCGACATGCGAACGTCCCGTTCGATGCCATAGTTGGATGCGATGGTGGCACCAGCCATGACCGTAGCCATGCCCAGATGGCCCAGAACCATGCCGAAGTAGCTGCGTGACTGGCGTTTCAGACCGTGCAGACGGCCCTTGCGGGAGGCAGACTTTTCCCAGAGATCCCAGAAGGTGGCGATAACGACCCAGGACGCGGAGAAGGTTCCGGCAAACGCCCAGGGTTTGAATTCGCCATAGGCCACCATCACGAAAGCCGTAAACACCGTGCTGAGGGCGAGAGGCCAGAGCAGCTTGCGGGCCAGCCAGCCACCGTCTGTTTTTTTCCAGCGGGAAAAGATACCGGCTCCCAGCAAGAGCCCGGCGGCGACCCCCAGCGGACTGAAGGTGAGGTTAAAGAAGGGCTCGCCAATCGACAGGCGCCCCATGTCCAGATAGTCCAGGACCAGCGGATAAAGCGTGCCCAGCAGAACCAGCAGAGTAGCTGCCACCAGCAGGACATTGTTCATCAGCAGGAACACTTCCCGGGAAAGCCCGGCATACTTGGCGCGGGCGTGCACAACCGGTGCGCGGAACGCATACAGGGTCAGGCTCGACACGATGGTGATCGCCAGCAGGGCCAGCAGGAAGGTGCCGCGTTCCGGGTCTGAGGCGAATGAATGAACGGAGGTCAGTACACCCGAGCGGACCAGGAAGGTCCCCAGCAGACTGAGGGCAAAGGTGACGATGGCCAGGAGCACGGTCCAGCTTTTGAACACCCCGCGTTTCTCCGTCACCGCCAGACTGTGAATCAAGGCAGTACCCGAGAGCCAGGGCAGCAGCGAGGCGTTTTCCACCGGGTCCCAGAACCACCAGCCGCCCCAGCCAAGTTCGTAATAGGCCCACCAGCTGCCCAGCGCGATCCCCAGGGACAGAAATGCCCAGGCTGCAGTAGTCCATGGCCGGGACCAGCGCGCCCAGGCGGCGTCCAGACGACCGTTGATCAGTGCCGCAATGGCAAAGGCGAAGGCCACTGAAAACCCGACATAGCCCATATACAGCATCGGCGGGTGGATAATCAGGCCAAAGTCCTGCAGCAGCGGATTGAGATCCGCGCCGTCTGCGGGGACATTCGGCAAGGTTCGGTCGAACGGGTTGGAGGTCAGCACGGTGAACAGCAGAAAACCAACGGTAATCATGCCCATAACGGCGAGCACCTGCGACACCATCACCGTCGGCAGTCTGCGGCTGAAAATCGCCACCGCCAGCGCCCAGCCGGCCAGCATCAGTATCCAGAGCAGCAATGAGCCTTCATGACCACCCCACACGGCGCTGAACTTGTAATACCAGGGCAACAGACTGTTGCTGTTGTTGGCCACGTAAGCCACTGAAAAGTCGTCAGTCATAAACGCCCGGGTCAGCAGGGCAAACGCCAGGGCGACGAACACAAACAGCCCTGTCGTCAATGGCCTGGCAAACGCCTGCATCTGCTCGCGACCGGTGACCGAGCCGTACAGAGGCACTGTCGACAACAGAATCGCCAGCAAGAGCGCGAGTATCAGCGTCATTTGTCCGAGTTCGGGATACATCGTTTTACTCCAACAATCTGGGATCGTCCGGTTCAGTAACCGGTGGATGTTTCAACCTGGCCGACGCCGTCACCGGCCCTTTTACTGGCGGCTTTTTCGAGTGCGTCATTCACTTCCGGTGGCATGTAATTTTCATCGTGCTTGGCCAGAACCTGGTCCGCAACAAACCGACCGTTGCCATCAAGCCGGCCCATGGCAACTACACCCTGACCTTCGGCAAAAAGGTCCGGAAGAATACCGGTGTATTCCACCAGAACCGACGAAGTAAAGTCCGTTACCCTGAATTCGACCCGCAGACTTTCGGGGTCTCTGACCACCGACTCTTCCTCAACCATGCCGCCGGCCCGGATGCGGACATCCGCAGGCGCCTCGCCCGCCGCAATCTGGCTGGGGTCGTAGAAGAGATTGATGTTCTGACGCAGCGCATAGGTGGCCAGCGCCACCGCCACGGATACCCCGGCCACCAGGAACAGCACAATGGTCAGCCGTTTTTTACGAATCGGATGCATTTTGCCTACCCGTCAGTGATTTGAAGAATCCACCCGCACGAAATCCGCAGGGGCTTTACCTGTATCCGTTTCGCCCCGACCGGTCGAGCGGCGTGCCACGCCCTGCAGTGCCGCTTTACGCTGCGCACGCGACCATAGAACAAGTACGAGCGACAGCGCAAAAAAGACGAAATAACAGGCCCATACATAAGGCCCGTGCCCACCCATTGCCACAAATGCGTCAAACGAATCAAACGCCATCAAGCATTGCCTCCCGGCCGCACCAGTTCTTTCACCCAGCGGGTTCGCCCCTCGCGGACCAGAATTTCGGTCTGCATCCTGAGGCAGGCGAGCCACCCGAACAGCAGGTACAGCCCGAGAACCGCCATCAGCAGGGGCACCCACATATCCGCGGGCATACTGGGTTTTTCCGTAAGCTTGAAGGTGGCCGGCTGGTGAAGGGTATTCCACCACTCCACCGAATACTTGATGATGGGAATGTTCACCACACCGACCAGAACCAGAACCGCAACGGCTCTGGCAGAGGACTTTTCATCCGCAATGGCGCTACCCAGCGCTATGGCCCCAAAATACAGAAACAGCAGAATCAGCATGGACGTCAGCCGCGCGTCCCAGATCCACCAGGTGCCCCATGTGGGTTTACCCCAGACCGCGCCGGTAAACAGCGCCAGAAAAGTCAGCAGCGCCCCCACCGGCGCCGCGGATTTTACGAATACATCCGCCAGCTTCATCCGCCAGACCAGCGTGACCAGCGCCGCCACGGCCATCATGATGTACACGGACTGAGCCAGAAACGCCGATGGCACGTGAATGAAAATGATCCGGTAGCTATTGCCCTGCAAATAATCCGGTGGCGCAAAAGCCAGCCCCCAGATGATGCCCGCCATAAACAGCGCGACACCGGTCCAGAGCAACCATGGCATCAGCCGGGACGCGATACCGTAAAACCACTTGGGCGATCCCAGCTTGTGAAACAATTGCCACATTCAGTCTTTACCTTCCTCGTTACTTTTTCAGCGACGCTTCAGTCGCGCACGCTTGTGTTACGCGTTTGACAGGCTGATCCGCAGCGCTGCGGCCGATGCAAAGGGCGCCAGAGTCAGGGCCAACACCAGAAAAGCGCCCATCAATGCCAGTTGCCCGGTCACTGGCGCAGCTTCACCGGCGGCCATCACTGTGCCGGTGCCGAAAATCAGCACCGGAATGTACAGCGGAATAATCATCAGCGACAAGAGCACGCCGGCAGATCTGAGCCCCAGGGTTAACGCGGCGCCTATGGCTCCGATCAGGCTGAGCACGGGTGTTCCGATCAGCAGCGTTAGACAGAGAACCGCTATGGAGTTCCCCTCAAGATGCACCATAACCCCCAGCAGAGGCGTCAACAGCACCAGGGGCAATCCGGTCAGTACCCAGTGTGCCATGGATTTGGCCAGCACCAGCAAAAACAGGGGCTGTGGCTGCAGCACCAGTTGCTCCAGTGTGCCATCGTCAAAATCGTGGCGGAACAGGTGGTCCAGTGACAGCAGCACCGACAACAGCGCTGCCACCCAGAGAATGCCGGCTCCGGCCTGTTGCAGAAAAGCGACCTCGGGGCTGACCCCCAGCGGAAAAAGCATCACCACCAGAACAAAAAACAGCAGTGGATTGACCAGATCCCTGGGCTGTCGAAATGAGGACTTCAGGTCCCCCAGCATCACCGCCTTCATGGCCGCCAGAATTCCGGCGGAGTCCCGACGTCCGGCAGGGCGATTCGGCCCCTCAGAGTTCATGTCCACCCTCCCCCAGGGTGATGCTCTGCATGCCGGACGCGTTCAGATTGTGATGGGTGGTCACCACGATGCTGCCACCTTCGTCAACGCGTCGAGACAGAAGACGCTCCAGTGCTTCGACGCCCCGGGCATCAATGGCCGTGAAAATCTCGTCGAGTATCCACAGCGGTTCGTCGGCAACCAGCAGCCGTGCCAGCGCGACCCGGCGCTGCTGGCCTGCAGACAGACGATGACAGGGCACATCCCCGAAGCTTTCCAGCCCGGTGCCGCTCAGCGCCTGACGCAGCATCGCCGTGGAGCATTCTGCCCGTCCGGCGGTCAACGTCTGCAGATTTTCCAGGGGTGACAGCATGGGCCTGATCCCCGGACGGTGGCCGATGTAGAGCATATTGCGCAGAAAAGATTCGCGGTTGGCATTACGGTCTTTGCCGCCCCAGAGCACCTGGCCCTCGGCGTTGTCGTTCAGGCCCGCCAGAACCCTCAGCAGGGTGGTTTTGCCAGAGCCGTTCGGGCCCTCGACACGGGTCAGGGTACCGGGCAATATGTCGAAAGACAGGTCCTGAAAAAGCACGCGGTCGCCCCGCTCACAACGCAGATTGACAGCCTGTAGCAGTGGCTCGGACATTAGGGCCCCGGAACTGGTTCATGGTTGCGGAAAGACAAGGCTCACCAGCGGGCAGTATTATAACGAAAGAGCTACTGGAATACTCTGGTCAGGCAGAAATTCAGACACAGCGTCGAAGCCCATTGGCAATACCGAAGCTCATAAAAGTACCGGAGCCTATGGCCTATGAAAGTACCGAACGGTAATCCGCCAGCACCTCCGAGCACGGAGGGTACGCTCAAGCCCTCCCTGCCAACGGCGGGTGACCGGCCAGCCGATGCCGGCCCGCCAGCATCGGCACGGGTACAACTTGCGCAGCTCAAGCTGGCTAACCGTGAAACCGCCCTTGCCCGGGTGACGGAAATCCTTAATCAGTCATCCAGCGGCGCCAGCCGTCTGCTGCTGGATATTCGGGGCCAGAGCCTGACGGTCAACGCCACCATCGGTGACACCGCGCTGGAAACCGGGGACTGGGTAAAAGTCATGCGGGCGGGTAACGAACTGCAGCTGATTGGCAAGCTGGCCCCGACAGCAGAGTCCACCGTGGCCAGGGCGCTGGCCCAGCGCCTGCCATGGCAACAGACCCTGGACACCGGGCTGGCCCGGGTAATGACGGCACTCAGCACAGGCCTGAAAACTGACTCGGGGCTCGGCCAGCCCCCGGGAACCGCCCAGCCCGGAACAAGCCAGGCATTACCGCCGGGAATCAGGCAGGCGATTGAACAGCTGGCAGCGCTGCTACCAAACCGTCAGGCACTGGCGGCACAGGGGTCTCAGGACGCCCGCGGCCAATCCCCGTTGAACCCGGCTGCCACCGCCAGTGGGACTTCCCCGCTCACCGGCGCTTCAGAATCCCCCGCCGCCAATCAGATCCGGCAATGGGTTGAACGCAGCGGTCTGTTTGCGGAATCCCGCACGGCCCGCGCAACCGGGTCGCCACCGCCAGACCTCAAGCTGGCGCTGGGGCGAATCATCCAACAGTTACTGGCCCAGCAGGGACAGAATGCCGACGGCTTTAACAGGTTGACGCCGATTCCGAGCACGGACCTGACTCAGGCGCCACTGCAGTTTCCCGGGGCAATAACCGCCCAGGCACCGCAGCTCTCCGCTGAACCAGTGAGCGTCGGGCAGATGCTGCGACTGCTGGCCGGTGTACTGAACCGGATCACCGTTAACCAGCTCCACAGCCAGATACTGTCAGCCCGGACCACGGCCGAAGCCCCTGCCCCGAATAATACGCTGGTGATGGATCTGCCCTGGCTGAACCAGAATAACGAGCCCCGGGTCATGCAGTTACGGGTTGAGGAACAGATCAGCGACGACAGCCCCGATCGCAAAACCCGAGCCGTCAACACTGAATGGAAGCTGTCACTGGCGATGAACCTGGACGAAGCCGGGCCAATGCATTTTGATGTGTCCCTGGGCTACGGACGAGTGTCGGCACAGGTATGGGCAGAGAAACAGTCGACCCTGCAGCAGGCCAGAGACCATTTGCCCACGCTGAGAAGTAGCCTGACCGACCTAGGTCTGCAGGTGACAGATCTTGAATGTCGCAGGGGCATACCCCGGGGCGCAACAACGCATCTTGAGCACAGACTGGTGGACACCCGCGTATGACCGATACCGACCGGAAACCGTCATCGCCTGCGGCTGTGGCCCTGAAGTACGATGGCGCACGGGCGCCCACGATTGCGGCTTCGGGCACTTACGAACTGGCTGAAGAGATCATCCGGATCGCCCGCGAACACGGCGTGCCGCTTTACGAAAACGCCGAACTGGCCGGCATTCTGGCACGGCTGGATCTGAACGAGGAGATTCCGGAAACTCTGTATCGGGTCATTGCAGAAATTCTGGCGTTCGCCTTCAATCTGGAAGGACGAACGCCCGGGGACGCGGGCCAGCCCCCCAACCGGAGCTGACGTTCACGGGCTGTTCAGGCAGCCTGGCGTTTCCGCAGTGCGGATACCAGTTCAGCTTCCGGGCGGGAAATACCACAGGTGTTCATCAGGTCATCAATATCCGCACCCAGATCCACCAGCCGGGACGCTTCGTCATAGGAAATCCGCAGGGGGTCATTCTGGCGCATTTCATCCAGCGTGCCGCGTAGCTCATGTAACTGGCGCTCGCAGGCCACTACCCGATGTCCAACCCCCATGCTGCCACTGGCGGTGGCGTGAAGTTCCCGCCCCAGGTTTTCGCAACGGGTTTTCAGTTCCGCTTTCAGATTAAGAATCTGATGGCGGGCAACCAGTCCCTGCAAGAGCATCAGGCAAAGAACAGCGACCGTCAGAACCCAGGGTGCCTTGGAAATCAGAATCTCGGTCATTGCCGACGTCCTCGTTAGTATTACATTCCGGAAATTTCAGCCCACTCATGGTCTGACAACATCTTGTCGAACTCGACCAGAATGATCAGCTCGCCGTTTTTATTACAAACGCCCTGGATAAACTTGGCGCTCTCGTCATTACCCACATTGGGTGCCGTTTCAATTTCACTGGCGTTCAGGTAAACCACCTCGGCCACCGAATCCACCAGAATACCCATCACCTGGTTGGACGATTCCATCACCACAATCCGCGTTGCGTCTGTGACCTCAGCGTCGGCCAGTCCGAAACGCCGGCGGGTATCAATCACCGTCACCACATTGCCCCGCAGATTGATAATGCCAAGCACGTAATCCGGCGCACCGGGCACGGGCGCAATTTCGGTGTGACGCAGCACTTCCTGGATCTGCATCACGTCAATTCCATAGGTTTCGTTGTCCAGCCTGAAGGTCACGTACTGCAGTACCTGATCATCATGAGCCTGCTTCTGCTGTCCGCTCGGGGGTGCCATAACCTTCTCTCCTGTCCGGCTGCCCGGCGGGCAACCTGATCGTCAAAAAAACATCGTCAGTGCCCGTTACTATAGTTCAGGGCACAAACCGTGCCACTTGTAAAAGGCGTTTAAAAATTGCCACGGGATCAACTGAGATCCAGGTGTTGCTCGCGTTCGGCCCGCACCAACAGGTCGGCCATGGACCGCACATCGATCAGTGCGCACATATGGTCGATCACCGTGCCTGCCAGCCATGGCCGTTTGCTGCGGGCCGTCCGCCAGCGTACCTCGTCCGGCTTCAGGGTAAAGGACTGCGCCACGTCATCACAGGCCAGTCCCCACTCGCTGTTGTCCAGCCGGATCACAAAATGGTAGTGCTCCCGGGCATCGGCCGGAGCGCGTCCGGCCATGATCCATTCAGCGGAATCCACGACGCGCAGGTTGTGCCCCCTGTCCGGCCGCATGCCCATATACCACCGCGGACTACCGGGCAGCGGCTTCACAGGCTCATCAATACGGTGAATGGCTCCCAGAAGAATCAGCGGCACGGCCAGCTTGAGCCCCGCGACCCTGAAAATAAGGCACTCGAACGGCTTGTAGGACCAGTCCGGGCGGCCCGGCGGCTCCGGCGCCGGAGGCATGGGAGTTTCGAGGTGCTCTGGCTCTGGCTCTGGCTCTGGCTCTGGCTCTGGTGGAGCAGGTTCGCTGACCGGCAGCACCGTGTCTTCCGGAACCTCATCAACCGCCTTATCCGTGGCCGTATGAAGCAGATCATCCAGATAACTGGCAATGGCCGAACTGGGGCTGGCGACCTGCGTCAATTTTCTGTCGCGCTTCCTGTCGGGCCATTGCTCAGGCATGACGCCGCTCCGCACGGGCACTGGTCAATTCCAGCAAATCACTCAGCAGGCGCGAGTAAGCACGTACACCATGGGTTTCCGAATCAACAGCTGACGGGACCCGCCCGGCCTGGCTGGCGTCACGGAATTTGGTGTCTACCGGAATGGCAAACCGCCAGAGACTGTCCGGATGAGATTTACGCAGTTGATTGAGACTCTTGACGGAAGCCTGGGTCCGGCGATCGAACAGGGTCGGCACAATGGTATAGGACAATGCGTTTTTCTGGGAGCGCATGATCATTTCCAGGGTATGAAGCATCCGCTCCAGCCCTTTGATCGCCAGAAACTCGGTCTGCACCGGGATGATCAGATGCCGGGCCGCCGCCAGCGAATTCACCATAAGCACACCCAGCGACGGCGTGTTGTCCAGCAACACGTAATCAAAATCGTCCCAGAGCTGAGCCAGTGCGCGGGAAATGATCAATCCCATGCCTTCGACACCCACCATTTTGCGCTCGAGGGTCGCCAGTGCGGTACTGGCAGGCAAGAGCGACATACCATCGCAGCTGGTTTCGGTGATCAACTGCGCCGGCAGACCGTCGGGCACTTTGCCATTGTGCTGGAACAGATCAAACACACTGTGGCCGAGGCTGTCCGGGTCGTAGCCGAACCAGCTGGTCAGTGATCCATGGGGGTCAAGATCGACCACCAGCACGCGCTTGCCCTGCCCGGCCAGCAAGCCACCCAGCGCAACCACGGACGTTGTCTTGCCCACACCACCTTTCTGATTGGCCACTGCCCAGATTCGCACGCACTACTCCCCAGAATGAACGGCTCCGGAAAACCGGAATCATAAAAGAATTATCGGCTGTCGTCTGTCCAACTTGAAGTGTTTTCGGCAAGCATTTGCCACGACAGAGTTTTCAGGAGGGGAAATACAGATATTGTGCCAACTTGCAGGATGGTGGCCGTTTCAGGGCGCGCTAGCGCATGGCGCCACGAACACTGGCATCCCGGGAAATCAGCAGCACCACACGGCGGTTCCGGCTTCGACCTTCTCCGGTATCATTGCGGGCCACCGGCTGGTGCTGGCCATAACCCACCGCCGCCATGCGGGCCGGGTCCACGCCTTCCATGCTCAACATTCTGACAACGGCAGCGGCGCGGGCCGTTGAAAGCTCCCAGTTTGAAGGAAAAGCGTTTGTCTGGATCGGCTGATTGTCAGTAAACCCTTCCACCCGTATGGCATTGTCCCGATCCACAAGAACCGAAGCGATGGTCTCCACCACCGGGAAGGCATCGTAATGGGGTTCAGCGTCACCGCTACTGAACAACAGGCTGTTACGCAGGCTCAGCTCCAGCCAGGCCTCGTTACTTTCCACCGTGACCACACCCTGGTTGATCAGTTCATCAAACTCCAGTGCCAGCCGGTCAGCCATGGCCCGCAGCGCCTCGGTGCGGCCCTCTTCGTCCATGCTGGGGTTCTGCGGCGCTTCGGTGACCGCGGGCGGGATAACGTTTTCAGCGGACCCTGCAGAAGGCGTTGGCAGCTGGTCTCCGACCTCGATAGGCTGGAAAGATCGTTGAGGGGCATTGAACACACCGGTCAGAGTTTCTGACAGTACCTTGTACTTGCCTTCATTCACCGAAGACACGGAATACATGACCACAAAGAAGGCGAACAGCAGGGTGATGAAATCCGCATAGGAAATCAGCCAGCGCTCTTTGTTGTGCAGATCGTCCTCTACCGCTCTGCGACGCCGGATCATTGTAAAAAGCCCCGCAACCTCAGTTCGATGGACTTGGGGTTCTCGCCCTCGGCGATGGCAATAATGCCATCAATCATCATGTCTTCGTATCGTGTGCGTTCCCTGAGTATGCCCCGGAGTTTATTGGCCACGGGAAAGAACAGCAGGTTGGCCAGGGCCACACCGTAAATAGTCGCCACAAAGGCGGTGGCGATACCGCTACCCAGCGACTGAGGATCTTCAAGATTGGTCATCACCTGAATCAGCCCCATCACCGCACCGATGATGCCGATGGTGGGCGAATAGCCGCCCATGGCCTCAAACACCCGGGCCGACTCCAGATCCCGTTGTTCACGGGACTCCAGGTCGACTTCCATAATGCCGCGGATGGTTTCAGCCTCGGAACCGTCCACCAGCAGTTGCAGACCTTTACGGGCAAAACGCTCCGGCTCTTTTTCTGCCAGCCCTTCCAGCCCCAGCAGTCCCTGTTTGCGGGCCTTCACGCTCCAGTCAATAACCTTGCCGATGCCGTCTTCCAGGCTGATATAAGGGGGGAAAAAAACCCACCGCACCTGACGGAACGCGCGCTTCAGCAACGGCCATGACGTCTGCAGAATAGTGGCGGCCAGGGTTCCGCCGATCACGATCAATGCCGCAGGACCGTTGAAGAGCGAGCTTACAGCACCGCCTTCCAGCAGGTTGCCGCCCAGGATGGCGACAAACGCGAGAATAATTCCCAGCAGGCTGAGAATATCCATCAGCTCACCCCTTCCACCAGCCGCGGGCCAATATCGTCAAGGGCAAGAACCTCATCGGCCAGACCCGCCCTGGCAACGGCCATGGGCATACCGTAGATCACCGACGACTTCTCGTCCTGGGACCAGACATCCGAACCGCTCTGTTTCATCAGTCGGCAACCCTCTTTCCCGTCAGCTCCCATACCGGTCAGGATAACGCCCAGAGTCTTGCCGGGGAACGACCGGGCAAGGGAGCCGAAGGTGACGTCCACACAGGGCCGATAGTTCAGGCGGTCATCGCCGGGCAGAATACGCACCCGGGCCTGGCCGCCCCGATTCTCAATAATCATCTGCTTGCCGCCCGGTGCCAGCAGCGCCAGCCCCGGTTTCAGCACATCACCGTCTTCGGCCTGCCTCACCTCGATATCACACAGCTTGTTCAGGCGCTCGGCGAATGCCGGGGTAAAACTGGCCGGCATGTGCTGGATCAACACCAGCGGCGCCGGAAAAGACGCGGGCAATCGGGTCAGAACCCGCTGAAGCGCCACCGGGCCGCCCGTTGAAGTGCCGATGGCAACCACGCGATAGTGCTTTGCGGCGCTGCGGCCAGGGCGAGGGCCGGATCTTGGAGCCTCCGACTGCGCGGGCCCTGAACGCTGCACCCCGGAGGGTTCTCGCTCCCGGGCTGGCCGTGGCTCCGCCCTGCCAGGCGGCATGGCCCTTGGTGACACACGCGCGGCAGGAGCCGCCGGGGAAGATGGCCCGGCAGACGCCGACGGTCTGACCCCGGGACTACTGCGGGCCACATCCAGCACACGCTCGATCAGAATCTTCTGGAGCTGGCTTGAATCCCGTGCAATTTCTTCAAAATTCTTGGGCAGGAAATCAACCGCCCCTGCTTCCAGGGCATCGAGGGTAACCCGGGCACCCTCGTAGGTCAGGGACGAGAACATCAGTACCGGCACCGGGCGCTTGCTCATGATTTCCCGCACGGCTGAAATGCCATCCATAACCGGCATTTCATAGTCCATGGTGATGACATCAGGCCGGAGTTTTTCGGCCATCTCAACGCCTTCGCGGCCATTGGTGGCCACACCCACCACCTTGATCTGGCCCGACACGTTAAGGATTTCCGTCAGCCGTTTGCGGAAAAAACCCGAATCATCAACGACCAGAACAGAAACCGTCATCCATTTCTCCTAAACCAGGGCATACCTGAGTTCCTCTAACCGTAGTGCTGGAGCAGGCTCGGAACGTCAAGAATCAATGCGATACGGCCGTCCCCGGTGATGGTTGCACCCGCCATTCCGGGTGTCCCCTGAAGTGAACGGCCCAGGGGTTTGATCACCACCTCTTCCTGGCCTACCAGCTGATCCACCACGAAACCGACACGGCGTGTGCCCATGGCAACAATCACCACATGGGCGTTTTCGGGTTCCGGATCGCCGCCTTTCCTGACCAGCCAGCGCTTGATGTGGAACAGGGGAAACACCTTGTCCCTGACCACGATGCATTCGCGGCCATCAACCACATTCTTCTTGGTCAGGTCCAGATGGAAGATTTCCACCACGTTCACCAGTGGCAGGGCGAACGACTGATCGCCCAGCCTGATCATCAGCGTTGGCATGATGGCCAGGGTCAGCGGCACCTTGATGATAATCCGCGACCCTTTTCCCAACTCGGACTCTACGCTGATCTGGCCATTGAGCTGGCTGATCTTGGTTTTAACGACGTCCATGCCAACACCGCGGCCGGACACGTCGGATATCTGATCCTTGGTGGAAAATCCGGCTGCAAAAATCAGGTTGTAGCATTCGTTGTTCGTCAGGCGATCAGCGGAGTCCTGATCATAAACACCTTTTTCAACCGCCTTGCGCCTGAGCACCTCGGGGTCCATACCCGCGCCGTCATCGCTGATGGACAGCAGAATGTGATCGCCCTCCTGCTGCGCCGAAAGCACCACATTACCCTGCCTCGGCTTACCGGCTTTTTCTCGCACCTCCGGTGTCTCGATGCCGTGATCCACCGAATTACGAACCAGGTGAACCAGCGGATCGGACAGCGCCTCGACCAGGTTCTTGTCGAGATCGGTTTCTTCGCCGTGCATCTCGAGATTGATTTCTTTCTTGAGACTGCGGGCAAGATCCCTCACCACCCGCGGGAAACGGCCAAACACTTTTTTGATGGGCTGCATCCGGGTTGCCATCACCGCGGACTGCAGGTCGGTGGTGACCACATCCAGATTGGCCACCGCCTTGTGCATGTGCACGTCCTCGCTCTCGCCACCAAGACGCTGCAGGCGATTCCGCACCAGCACCAGTTCGCCCACCATGTTCATGATGTCGTCCAGACGCTTGGTGTCCACGCGCACCGATGTTTCCGCCACAGGCGCGGCGGCGTCCCGGGCCGGCATGGCAGGTGACGCGGGTGTGGCGTCTTTTTTCGATTCCGCCCCGGACGCCTGACTCCCGGGCTTCGCTTTCTCGGGTTCGGGCTCAGGCCTGGCAGCCGGCGTTTTGCTCTCGCGGACCGGCTGTTTGTCATCCGCTGTCCCAGAGCCTGATTCCGTAGGGCTTCCGCCTTTGCCGTGGAGATCATCCAGCAGTCGCTCGAACTCATCATCGCTGATCAGATCGGGATCATCATCACCCTTCCCGGAAGCCGGCGGCCCGGAAAATTTGCCCTTGCCGTGCAGTTCGTCCAGCAGGCTCTCGAATTCGTCGTCGGAAATATCGTCGTCTGAGGAACCGGAGTCGCCGCTGGCTTCTGGCGGTGACGCGCTTCCCGCTTCCGCTTTGTTATCGTCCTGCAAAGCGTCGAGAAGCTGCTCGAATTCGTCATCAGTGATGTCGCCGTCATCGGCGCTCTGATCCTCGGCAACCGGCGTCTCGCCTTTAACCGGGGCATCCCCACTGGCGGGTACGGCCAGCTTGTCCAGAGCCCTGATCAGCTCGTCCGGGGCGGGTGTCGGCTCTTCCTGCCTGCGAACCTGCTCGAACATGGCGTTGACGTTATCCAGCGCCTGAAGCACCACATCCATCAGATCGGAGTCCACTTTACGCTTGCGGTTCCGGAGTGTGTCGAAGACGTTTTCCGCCGAGTGACAGCAGTTCACCAGGGCGTCCAGCTGAAGAAAACCGGCACCGCCCTTGACGGTGTGGAAGCCGCGGAAGATGGAGTTCAGCAGATCGCTGTCGTCCGGACGTTGCTCCAGCTCCACCAGCTCTTCTGACAGTTTTTCCAGAATCTCGCCGGCTTCAATCAGGAAGTCCTGCAGAATCTCTTCATCAGCATCCAACGCCATGCACTATCCTCTCAACTCAGAAACCAAGACTGGACAGAAGGTCGTCTACATCGTCCTGTCCGGACACTACGTCTTCGCGCTCGCTGGCTTTGATCTGCGGTCCAACGCCCTGTTCCGCCGATTCGGGTTCACGGTCATCCACTGGCGTTTCATGGACTGTACCGGTGATCTGGTCAACGTGGCTGGCCATAACCACCAGGCTTAACAGATGCTCTTCTACCTCCTTGACCAGCGCCGTCACCTTCTGGATTACCTGTCCGGTCAGATCCTGAAAGTCCTGTGCCAGGAGTATTTCAGACAGGTTGTCGTAAGTTGCGCTGGCGTCTGCATTGAGGCTGACAAAAAACGTATCAATACGCGCGTGGAGTGCCCGGAATTCCGCAGGCTTCATCTCCCGCCGCCGCAGACGCTGCCACTCGTCCCGCAATTCGGCCGCCTCGTCCCGCATCGCGCTGGCCCGGGGCATGGCGTCTTCCACCAGGTCCATGGTGCGATTGGCCGCTTTACTGGTCATCTGCACCACGTATTCCAGCCGGTCAGAGGCATCGGTCATCTTTGACAGCGCTTCGGACTGTTCGGCATTGCGCGGGTCAATCTGAAAATTCCGTATGGCCTCGTGAAGGCTCCGGGTCAGCCGTCCCACCTCTTTGTAGAGGCTCTGATCTCTCACTTCACTGAGATCATTGATAACGGTCATCGCACCGGCGTAATCGCCCGCGTTCAGCTGGTCAACCAGCTGTGTTGCCTGAGCCTTGAGCTTGTCCGTAACCTCGGCATCGAGGCCCTGATGGTCTGTTTCGTGCTTGCTCATAGAGCCCATGCGACCTCTGGTTACTGGATTCGTTCGAAGATCTTCTCGATCTTTTCTTTGAGAACCGCAGCCGTAAAGGGCTTCACTACATAACCGTTCACGCCCGCCTGAGCCGCTGCGACAATCTGATCGCGCTTTGCTTCGGCGGTTACCATCAGCACTGGCAGGGTTTTAAGATTGTCGTCAGCCCGGACTTCTTTCAGAAGATCCAGACCAGACATGCCCGGCATGTTCCAGTCCGTCACCAGAAAATCGTATTTCCCGCTTTTGAGCATGGGCAGGGCCGTATTGCCATCGTCTGCCTCATCGGCGTTGGTGAAACCGAGGTCTCGCAGCAGATTCTTGATGATCCGTCTCATGGTAGAGAAATCATCCACGATCAGGATTTTCATGTTTTTGTCCAATGGGACCTCCAGTTAAAGTGCCCGGAATTCGTGTTATCTCTCGACCGCCATTCTAGCAGGCCGTTGTTTATACCGCTTTTTCCGATGTACCCGGGCAGCTATCCGCGCCAGTCCGACAGACGTCCCCGAAGCCGCAACGCGGCCTGACTGTGAATCTGGCTGACGCGGCTTTCACTGACCCCCAGCACTGCTCCGATTTCTTTCAGGTTCAGTTCATCCTGGTAATAAAGGCTCAGGACCAGTTTTTCGCGCTCCGGCAGGTCGCTGATTGCTCCCACCAGGCTGGCTTTGAAATTATCAGACGCCAGACCCTCCAGCGGGTTATCTTCCGGATCATGTTCATGTAACGGCAGCTCTCCGGATTCATTGAGCTCATCCAGACTAAAAAGCCGACCGCTGCTGGCATCACTCAACCCGGCGTAGTACTCATTCAGCTCCAGCCCCATCTCCTCGGCCACTTCCCAGTCCTGGGCTTCCCGGCCCAGGCGATTTTCCACCGCCTTTATGGCACCGGCAATCCGGCGCGCGTTGCGGTGCACCGAGCGGGGCACCCAGTCACCCTTGCGGATTTCATCCACCATCGCGCCGCGAATGCGGATACCGGCATAGGTTTCGAAGGTGGCGCCTTTGGTGGAGGTATAACGCTGGGAGGCTTCCAGAAGGCCCATCATTCCGGCCTGCATCAGGTCTTCAAGCTGCACCGATGCGGGTAAACGGGCCATAAGGTGAAGTGCGATTTTCTTGACCAGAGGGGCATGCGCCTCAACGAGCGCTGAAGGGGCGCCCGCTCCGGTTCTCTGGTAAACGCCAAGTTCTTTCGCCAATGTCGTGCATCCGGTTGCTCGGTGACTGGATCAAAATCAGACTTCGACGAGCCGCTCCACGAAAAATTCCAGGTGACCCCGGGGAGAGGACGGCAGCGGCCAGCTGTCGACTTTTACGGCAAGCGCCTTGATCGCCAACGATGCTTTGGCTCGGGGGTAGGCATCAAGAACCGCTTTCTGTCTTTGTACCGCTTTTTTCACGGCTTCGTCATAGGGCACGATCCCCACGTATTGTAACGCCACATCCAGGAAGCGCTCGGTCACCCGCGCTAATTTCTCGAACAGATGGCGGCCCTCCTGCTCGTTACGCACCTGATTGGCGAGAATCCTAAAGCGGTCAGTGCCGTAGTCACGGTTCATCAGTTTGATAAGCGCGTAGGCGTCGGTGATCGAAGTCGGCTCGTCGCAGACCACCAACAGTAACTCCTGGGAAGCGCGGAGAAAACTCACCACAGATTCAGATATACCCGCCGCCGTATCAACAATCAGCACGTCGATCTGGTCGCCAAGTTCGCTGAAGGCGTTGATCAGCCCCGCATGTTCAAGGCTGGACAACTGGGTCATCCTCTGGGTGCCGGAAGATGCAGGCACAATCTTGATGCCGCCGGGGCCATTCACAAGCACGTCCCGCAGGTCGCATTCTCCGGAAATCACGTCCTGTATATTGTGGCTTGCGGTAATGCCCAGCAGCACGTCGATATTGGCAAGACCAAGATCTGCGTCCAGCAGCACGACCCGGCGCCCCATTTGCGACAGCGCGATACCAAGATTGACTGACACGTTGCTCTTGCCAACGCCCCCTTTGCCGCCTGTAACCGCAATCACCTGAACCGGATTTGGTCTGCTCATACTGACCCTGTTCTCTCGCCCCGCTCTCTTGTCTGACAGAATCCGGGGCTATGTTTTGTAGTCAAGATTACTGCTTCAGACCGCTTTTGTCAGACCGCCACCGCAAGCTGCTGTTTGAGCTTCTTCAGTCTTTCCACCGCCATGCGCACCAGCGGCACAGATTCGGCATGATGCAAATCTTCCGGAATCTTCTGCCCGTTGGTGTAGTAGGCCACAGAAAGGCCTGTTTCCATAACGAATCCGAGGGCCTCACCAAGGGTAAGTGCTTCATCGGTTTTGGTCACTACACATCCGGCGAGATTGGCCATCTTATAGCAATGCCAGACCGATTTCATAATCCGCGGCTGACTGGTTGCCGAGGCAACCAGGTGCGTCTTTATTTTGTGGTGGCTCCTGGCCAATTCGTTGAGCTGTTCTTCATAGCCTTTATCGGAGCTGGTCAGCCCCGCAGTATCAATCAGAACCAGGTGCCGGTCAGAAAGTTCATCAAGAATATCATCCAGCGAATGCCGCTCATCAACCACCCTGACCGGCACATTGAGAATCCGGCCAAACACAAACAGTTGCTCGTGAGCCGCAACCCGGTAACGGTCAGTGGTGACCAGGGCCAGAGACTCCGGGCCATGGCGAAGCACGTAGTGCGCCGCCAGTTTGCCGATAGTGGTGGTTTTACCGGAGCCGGTCGGCCCTACCAGCGCGTAGACGCCGCCTGCGCTGCCCCACTCTCCTCTGGACGTCTTGATGCCGGCGGCCAATAGTTTCAGGCTCTGCTTCCAGCCGTCTTCCAGCCTGCCTTCACGGTGTCGGCGAGCGAGACTGCCGGAAAGCTCCACACCCAGACCAAACTCCTGAAGACGCTCCGCCAGACGTTGCTGGACCGCATTGGCGCCCGGTTTTTCCGGTGCTTCACCGCGCTGGGCGCTCATCATATCGCGCAGGGAACTGATTTCCGCACGCATCTGCGCCAGTTCACCGGAGTAGGCCTTTTCTGAAAATTCATTCGCAGGCTCTGCGCCAGCCTGGGGATAGGCTTTGTCGAATCCATCGGCGGGCGCTGGCAGCGGCTGTTCGCTTTTCCTTTTTTCCGGCTGCCCATCCCGCACTTCCCGGATCCGATCGCGGGAGCGACCCAGTTCGTCTTCAAGTCTTCGATGTTGCTCGGCCTGAAGTTCCGCAAGACGTGACCCGTTGGTCGCTCCTTTTGCGGCATCGCCAAGGCGTTGACGCGCCATATTTTCGTCATAGTCCAGTGCGGTCACGATTTCAACGCCGCCCTCCACTCGCCGGTTGGAGAGAATCACCGCGTCCTCTCCCATCTGGTCCCGCACCTGACGGAGCGCTTCGGACATGCTCTGGGCAAAAAACCGTTTTACTTTCATGATGAACCTACCTCCAGGGAAAGCGACAGGCGTCGCTGTCCGCTCTGTGAGCCGCCGTCATTACTGACCAACGGATGCCACAATCGTGATCTGCTTGTTATCCGGCACTTCCTGATAGGACAGCACGTGCAGGCGCTCCACGCCGTAACTGGCAAAACGCGCCAGCACCGGCCTCAGCGGCCCCGATACCAGAAGAATGGCGGGTTTGCCCAGCATCTCCTGGCGCTGGACGCTGTCCCGCAGGGATCGCTGAAGCTTTTCAACCATGTTCGGCTCCAGCACCAGCCCTATGTCGTCCTGCCCGCCGGATTGTTGACTCTGCTGAACGCTCTTTAGCAATAACTGTTCCAGGTCCGGGTCCAGGGTGATCACCGGAATTTCACTTTCGTTGCCGCAGATGCTCTGAATGATCATCCGGCGCAGAGCCTGGCGAGCCAGGGTTGTGAGCACTTTCGGGTCCTGACTCTTCGGGTGAACGTTCACAATGGCTTCCGCAATGGAGCGCATGTCGCGGATCGGCACCTCTTCCTTGAGAAGATTCTGCAGCACCTTCAGCAACAGGCTGATCGACACGGTGGTCGGCACCAGCTCCTCGGCCAGCTTGGGCGACAGCTTCTCAAGCTGGTCCAGCCATTTCTGCACTTCCTCGTGGCCGAGCAGTTCATGGGCATGCTTCTGCAGAATCTGGTTCAGGTGAGTCGCGACGACCGTGCTGGCATCCACCACGGTGTAGCCCAGTGTCTGGGCCTGATCTTTCTTTTCCGGCTCGATCCAGCTGGCGTCCAGACCGAAGGCCGGGTCTTTGCCTTCAATGCCCTCAATCTTGCCGAAGACCTGACCGGGGTCGATGGCCAGCTCGCGATCCGGATGGATTTCCGCTTCCGCGATGGTCACGCCCATCAGGGTGATGCGGTACACGTTGGGCATCAGGTCCAGGTTGTCGCGGATGTGAACAGACGGCATCAGAAAGCCCAGATCCTGGGACAGTTTTTTCCGCACACCCTTGATCCGGCTGAGCAACTGCCCGCCCTGGGACTTGTCCACCAGGGGAATCAGGCGGTAGCCCACTTCCAGACCTACGATATCCACGGTCGCCACGTCGTCCCAGCCCAGCTCCCGGGTTTCGCCCGGAGCAGGCAGCTGGCCCGCCTGGCCCTGCGCCTCATCGCCGGCATTAATGTCCCGACCCGCAGGCCGGGCACCGCCGCGGGCGGGAACAACGGTCTCATCCTCCACGGTTTGCCGGTCCTGTTGCCATATATACCAGGCAATCGCCGCGGCAATGCTGCCCAGCCCCAGGAATGCCACGTGAGGCATGCCCGGAATGAGCCCCAGAATGATCAGAATAAACGCCGCAATCCCGATTGCCTTGGGGGCGTTGAACATCTGCTCCAGGATCTGCCCGCCCATGTCCTGGCTGGAGGTCACCCGGGTCACCATGATGGCGGCAGAGGTCGCCAGCAGCAGCGAGGGAATCTGGGCGGCAAGGCCATCGCCGATGGTCAGCAGCGCGTAATTCTGCATGGCAGTGCCGAAATCCAGCCCGTGCTGAATCATGCCAATGGCCACACCGCCAAAAATATTGATGGCCAGTATCAGCAGGCCGGCAATGGCATCGCCTTTTACAAATTTACTGGCACCGTCCATCGAGCCGTAGAAATCGGCCTCCTGGGCAATCTCGGAACGCCGGTGCTTTGCCTCTTCCTGATTGATCAGTCCTGCGTTCAGGTCAGCATCAATCGCCATCTGCTTGCCCGGCATGGCATCCAGAGTAAAGCGGGCACTGACCTCTGACACCCGGCCTGCGCCTTTGGTCACTACCAGGAAATTGATGATCATCAGAATGGCAAACACGATCAGACCCACTGCGTAGTTGCCACCGATCAGCACCGCGCCAAAGGCTTCGATCACCTTACCGGCGGCGTCTCCGCCCTCCTGGCCGTTGAGCAGTACAACCCGGGTAGAGGCTACGTTCAGGGCCAGACGAAACAGGGTTGCCACCAGCAGAACCGTGGGGAAAGCCGCAAACTCCACCGGCCGCAGGGCATAGACGCACACCAGCAGAATCACCATCGACAACGTGATGTTGAAGGTGAAAAACACGTCCAGCAGAAAGGTGGGCATGGGCAGGATCATCATGCCCAGCAGACCCATCAGCATCACAGGTATGCCGATATTCCCCCGCGTCAGGGATTTGACATTATTGAGGACTAACGCTCGGTCCATTCCGGAAAACACTCCGATTAGCGATCTCTGGCCAGTGGTGACGGTGGTTTTTTTGACGCCCGGGGCCGGTTTTACAGAGCTATCGCAATATCCGTACCAGTACTGGATCATTTTCTCGCCGCACGGCCTGACGCGTTTTTGCAGATGCGGTATCCTTGCGCCCTGACTCTCATCGCCACCGACTGACAGAGAAAGGTTATCTCCATGCCGATTCATGAGGTAAAACACCCGCTGATACAGCACAAACTCGGCCTGATGCGCCGGGCAGAAATCAGCACCAAGAACTTCCGGGAACTGGCCCAGGAAATCGGAACCCTGCTCACCTACGAGGCCACCAAGGATTTTTCACTTCAGCAGAAAACCATCGAGGGCTGGGCGGGGCCTGTCACCATCGAGCAGATCCAGGGCAAGAAAATCACCATCGTGCCGATTCTGAGGGCAGGCATGGGCATGCTGGACGGCGTGCTGACGCTGATTCCCGGCGCCCGGGTCAGCGTTGTTGGCCAGGTTCGCAACGAAGAAACACTGGAAGCCAGCACCTACCTGGAGAAGCTGGTGGGAGAACTGGACCAGCGCATGGCCATGATCGTCGACCCCATGCTGGCAACCGGCGGTTCGCTGATCTCAACCATTGACCTGCTGAAGAAAGCCGGCAGCACGGAGATCCGTGCCCTGATACTGGTGGCAGCGCCGGAGGGCGTAAAAAGTGTGCTGGAAAAGCACCCGGATGTATCCATCTACACCGCATCAATCGACGACCGTCTGAACGACAAGGGCTATATCCTCCCCGGCCTGGGCGACGCGGGTGATAAAATTTTTGGCACCAAGCAGAAGGACATCTGATCATGCAGGACCACACCAACGACCCGATCTGGAAACAGGCACTAGGCGGCTCGCAGATGTTGCTGGTAGCATTTGGCGCCCTGGTCCTGATGCCACTTATTACCGGAATGGATCCCAACGTGGCCCTGTTCACCGCCGGCATCGGTACGCTGATTTTCCACATCGTGACCGGTGGACAGATTCCCATCTTCCTGGCCTCATCGTTTGCTTTTATCGCGCCCATTATCGCTGCCAAAGGCCGTTTTGGAATGGAAGAAACCCTGGGCGGCCTGATGGCGGCGGGTATTCTTTACATCGTCCTCAGCGGACTGGTGAGGGCCAAGGGCACCGGGTTTATCACGCGACTTCTGCCGCCGGTGGTCATTGGCCCAGTCATCATGGTGATCGGGCTGAGCCTGGCCCCCGTTGCCGTTAACATGGCCTCCGGGCGCACCGGGGATGGTGCAAACCAGATGATTCCCTACGACACCGCCATCTGGATCGCCATGACTTCGCTGGTGGTGACGGTGATCATGTCGGTCTGGGCCAAAGGCATTTTCCGCCTGATTCCCATCATGTTCGGCATCGTGGTGGGCTATGTAATCTCCGCGATCGTCGGCATCGTTGACCTGTCGCCCATCACCGAAGCAGCCTGGCTGGCGATTCCGAATTTCGTGGCACCAGCCTTCAGCATGGGTGCCATTCTGTTCATGGTTCCGGTCGCCATAGCCCCGGCCATCGAGCACATCGGCGACATCCTGGCCATCGGCAGCGTCACCCACAAAGACTACCTGAAAAAGCCGGGCCTGCACCGCACCCTGCTGGGCGACGGCCTGGCCACCAGCGCCGCCGCCGCCTTTGGCGGGCCACCCAACACTACCTATTCGGAAGTCACCGGCGCGGTCATGCTGACGCGGAATTTCAACCCGCGAGTGATGATCTGGGCCGCAGGCATCGCCATCGTGCTGGCGTTCGTTGGCAAGTTCGGCGCCGCGTTGCAAACCATCCCGGGGCCGGTCATGGGCGGCATCCTGTGCCTGCTGTTCGGTTCCATCGCGGTGGTGGGCCTGAACACCCTGATTCGCCATCAGGTAGACCTGTCACAGGCCCGCAACCTGGTCATCGTGGCCATCACCCTGGTGTTCGGCATCGGCGGCATGGCGCTGGGCCAGCTGGAAGGCATCGCTCTGTGTGCGGTCGCCGCCATAGCGCTGAACCTGGTATTGCCCGGCAAAGGCGAGGCCTGGGGCAACACCGAAGAAACCCAGTCCGCCCATGGTTCGGATGATTGAGCCTGGGTGGGTGCCAGACTTCTGGTTTGGGGGTTTGCGACTGGGAGTTGGACGCCTCAGGGACTTATGGTTCCGGGGTCTGAGGCAGGTGGAAGGCTTTGGTCAGGAAACGCTACGAGCACATCCATGTGCGCTTGACTTTGGCCATCCATGGCCAAAGACATTCCTGACCAAAGCCTTCCACCCGCCTCATTGCAACCTGAGAGTTATCGCAACTTGAAGGATCAAAAACGTTTCCCTTCCCGTCTGCGATATTCATGGAGTCAGAAGTGGCTCTGGGGAGGAGCTTTCCAAAACTGTGCGGAGCCATGGATGGCGGAGCCCAAGCGACCCAGGGATGGGCCGTAAGGAGCGTGTTTTGGAAAGCTCCTCCCCAGAGCTACACTCCCCCGAAATCTGAAGGCTAGGAGAAGAGGCCAGCACCAAAGTCAGACATCCCGCCGCAAATCCGAGGGAATGGGGAGATCCGGAACATGGGGCTTGTCGCCCCGGCCCTTGCGGAACTGACGCAGTTGGAACACGTAAGCCAGGACCTGGGCAATGGCCATATACAGGCCGTCGGGAATCTCGTCGCCCACTTTGGTGTTGTGATAGACCGCCCGGGTCAGCGGTGGCGTCCGCATGATTTCCACCTTGTGTTCCCGGGCAATCTCCATAATCTTGAAGGCCGTCTCGTCCGACCCCTTGGCCACCACCACCGGCGCCGCCATCTTCCTCTGATCGTACTTCAGCGCCACTGCATAGTGAGTCGGGTTGGTAATCACCACATCCGCACCCGGCACTTCCTGCATCATCCGCCGCTGGGCCATCTCCCGCTGCAACTGCCGGATTCTGCCTTTAACCTCCGGCTTGCCCTCCGTATCCTTGTACTCGTCCTTGACTTCCTGCTTGGTCATTCGCAGCTTTTTCTGGTGGTCAAAAATCTGGAAAGGCACATCAATCACGGCAATGATGATGGTGGCACAGGCCAGGATCAGAAAACTCCAGGCCAGCGTCCAGACCACATGCTCGATGGCGGAACGCACCGGCTCTTCGGAGATACTCAACAGGTCATCGGTGCGCAAATCCAGGATCAGAATCGCCACCACCAGAACAAGACCGACCTTCAGAATCGCTTTAACCAGTTCAATCAGGGACCGCATGGAAAACATGCGTCCAAGCCCCTTGATCGGGTCCATCCGGTTCAGCTTCGGCGCGATGGCTTTGCCGCTGACCAGCAAACCGCCAATTCCGATGGACCCGGCAATGGCGGCGACCAGCATCAGAATTAGCAGTGGAGCAACCGCCCAGGTAGCGGCTTCGGACGCCGCCAGAAGCTGGTTGGCCATTTCCCGGGTGTCGAAGATGGCGGCGCGCTCAATGACGAAATTGTCCCGCATGATACTCGTCAATGACGAACCCATGGCAGCACCGAACATCAGCAGGCCACCCGCGCCGGCCAATAATACAGCCATGGTGGCCAGTTCTTTGGAACGCGCCGTCTGGCCATCCTCCTTCGCTTTTTCAAGTCGTCGGGGGGTGGCCTCTTCGGTTTTCTCCTGACTGTTGTCGTTTTCTTCGGCCATCTATTCTGGTCTCAAGCTCGGAGTGCAGGTAGGTGGGGGTCGCTATCCAAAACTGTGCGGAGCCATGGATGGCGGAGCCCAAGCGTCACATGGATGTGCCGTAAGGAGCGTGTTTTGGATAGCGACCCCCACCTACCTTCGCCGATTCTAAGGTTGGCCTTGCAACTGGCGCATGAATTCAAAGGTTTCCCGGGAATACTGCTCGAAATGTGGCAGAAAATTGGCGTGCAATACCCATATGGCAAACAATCCAAAAATCAGGCCAATCGGGAAGCCAAGGGCAAAAATATTCATCTGTGGGGCCGCCCGGGTCATGACGCCAAAGGAAATATTCACGATAAAAACTGCGGTAACGGCAGGGAGCGCCAGCAGCATGGCGGCCGCAAACATCCAGCTGATGCGGTGGGCCAGTGACCAGAGGCCAGCCTGGCCAAGGCCCTCCAGCCCGATGGGCAGGGTATGGAAGCTTTCTATAAACACGTCAAAGGCCACCAGGTGGCCGTTCATCGCCAGGTACAGCAACGTGATGGTGATGCTGTAAATCTGCGCGAGCACCGGCACGTTGACCCCGTTGGCAGGATCCACCATGGAGGCAAAACCCAAGCCCATCTGCATGGCGATCATCTGGCCGGCCACTACAAACAACTGGAACAGGGCGGTCAGGGCAAAACCCATACCCACACCGATCAGAATCTGCTGCAGGGTAATAACCACGGCATCGGCGCTGAACGGGTCGACCTGGGGAACCGGGGGAATCATTGGCACCACCAGCACGGTAATCAGCAACGCCAGTCCCAGACGGACGCGGGCAGGCACCAGCTGGGTGCCCACAAACGGGATAACCATCATGAAACTGGCCAGCCGGAACAGCGGCCAGAAATGCTGGCCGATCCACTGGCTGATCAGATCTACGCTGATTTCCGTCGGCATACCGGGTCAGCCGATCAGGTAGGGCACGCTGGAAATCAGTCGCTCAGCGTGGTCCATCAACTGAGTAAGCATCCAGGGCCCGGCCACAATGATGGTAATAAGCGTAACCAGCAGTCGCGGCAGAAAGCTCAGGGTCTGTTCGTTAATCTGGGTGGCGGCCTGGAAAGTGCTCACAACCAGGCCAATCACCAGGCCCGGACCGATGATCAGGGTGGCCAGTAAAACGATCATCCAGAGCGCTTCACGCAAGATATCGATAACGGTTTCCGGGGTCATGACGGCACTCCTGTCAATTTCATGGCAGACCTATATCCCATAGCTGGCGGCCAGGGTGCCCATGATCAGGGCCCACCCGTCCACCAGTACAAACAGCATGATTTTGAACGGCAGGGAAATGATGATCGGCGACAGCATCATCATACCCATGGCCATCAGCACGCTGGCGACCACCATGTCGATGATCAGAAAGGGGATGAACAGGATGAACCCGATCTGAAAGGCGGTTTTCAGCTCACTGGTCACGAACGCCGGCATCAAAACCCAGAAAGACACGTCTTCCGGCGTGGCATATTGCTCGTCAGCAATGCGCATAAACAGCGCCAGGTCGCTTTCGCGGGTCTGGGCCATCATAAAATCCCGGAACGGCATGCTGGCCTGCTCGACGGCCTGCATTGACGTAATCTCTTCCTGCATGTAGGGCTGCAACGCCACAGTGTTCACTTCTTCAAACACCGGCTTCATGATGAAAATGGTCAGGAACAGGGTGAGTCCAAGCAGCACCTGATTGGACGGCGTTGACTGCAGGCCCAGTGCCTGGCGCAGGATGGCGAACACCACGATGATGCGGGTAAAAGAGGTCATCATCATCAGCATGGCGGGCAGAAACGTCAGCGCCGTCATGAACGCCAGAATCTGCAGCGACACCGAGTAGTCCTGAACGCCCTCTTCTTCGCCCGGGGTCACCGTAAACGCCGGAATGCCCGGCAGGTCCGCGACCGCCGAAGGCGCCCAGAGCAGCAGCAGAATCAGCGAAAACAATGGTAAACCGCGCTGGAAAGGCCGGGACATCATTTCAGGAACCGTCCCTTTTATCCGCGCCGGAGCCCCGGGATTTCGCAATCATGCCCTGGAGTTTGCGCGCAAAGTCGCCGGAAACAGGCTCATCGGGCGCCACGACCGGCTCATCAAATACGTGTAGCGTGCGAATGGCCTGGGGCGTCACACCAATGAGAATCTGTTTGCCACCGACATCCACCAGCGCGATGCGCTCCCGGGTACCCATGGGCATCACCGACACCACTTTTATCGCGCGGGTGTTTCCACCGGTCATGCCGGTCATACGCCGGACAATCCACGCACAACCGAAAATGATCGCGATCACCGCCAGCAGACCGAGGCCCAGGCTGACCAGCGTCATCAGGGTATCGGGGGCAGACCCGGTAGCCGCAGCGGAGGCGGCCGCCGCCTGCTCTTCACCGTCCATATTATTTCTGTAACCGTTTGATGCGCTCGCCCGGGCTTATCACATCGGTCAGGCGGATGCCGAATTTCTCGTTGACCATCACCACCTCGCCGTGGGCGATCAACGTGCCGTTAACCAGAACATCCAGCGGCTCCCCCGCCAGCCGGTCCAGCTCGATCACTGACCCCTGATTCAGTTGCAGCAGGTTTCGAATCGGGATCTGTGTGTTACCCACTTCCATGGAAATCGTGACCGGAATATCAAGTATGACGTCCAGATCCGGCGCGGGGCCGTCACCCCGTGAGATTTTAGAGCCTTCGGGGAACTCTTCCATGGGGGCAGTGCGCACATTATCGCTGCGCTCATCCTCATCGTCACCGCTTTCACCGGCTTCCTCCATGGCTGCAGCCCACTCATCGTTGCGATCGTCGTCGCCATCGCCATCGCCCGATTCATCCATGGCGGATTCCCACTCGGCAGCAAGCTTCTCGTCTTCACTAAGCTCCTGCTCGTCTTTCTTGTCGTCAGCCATTGCTGCGTCCCACCTTCAGTTGCTTTTTGACCCTGGGCAGCGTTGCCCGATCCTTGATTTTCAGTGCCAGTTTGCCGTCACGGGTTCCCAGCGTTGCGTGGTAGACCGGAATGCCATTGGCCGTGAGCGTCAATGTCTCCGGCATTTCTACCGGTATGATGTCGCCTTCCTTGAATTTGGCGACGTCCCGGAGCGAGATGCGCCTGCGGCACACGGTTGCGTTGATCGGCACATTGACGTCTTTGATGTCCTCCTGAAGTGCGCCGACCCAGCGCTCATCCACGTCGTCGATATCGCTCTGGACTCCGGCATCGAGTACATCCCGCACGGGCTCGATCATGGAGTAAGGCATGGCCATATGAAGCTCACCGCCGCCGCCGTCCAGCTCGATATGGAAGGTGCTGACCACAACCACTTCGCTGGGGCTGACAATGTTGGCCATGGCGGGGTTTACTTCGGAGCTCAGGTATTCGAAGTCGACTTTCAGAACCGCATGCCAGGCTTCTTTCATGTCGTGAAACACCTGGTTCAGCACCATCTGGACAATGCGGGTTTCGGTGGGCGTGAATTCCCGGCCCTCGATTTTGGCGTGGCGGCCTTCGCCCCCGAAGAAATTGTCCACCAGCTTGAACACCAGCTTGGCATCCAGTACGAACAGGGACGTGCCCCGCAGTGGGCGAACCTTGGTCAGGTTCAGGCTGGTCGGCACGTAGAGGGTGTGAATGTATTCACCAAACTTCATGATCTGCACGCCCCCGGTGGACACATCGGCGTTACGGCGCAGAAGATTGAACAGGCTGATGCGGGTGTAGCGGGCAAAGCGCTCGTTGATCATTTCCAGTGTGGGCATCCGGCCACGGACGATACGATCCTGGCTGGCAAGGTCATAGGATTTGATGCCCTCACCGTCGGATTCATCGTAGGTATCGATATCGCCGTCGTCCACACCGTGGAGCAGCGCATCGATTTCGTCCTGTGACAGTAAGTCCTGCATACGTTTCTCAGCCTCTGAGTTGAGCCCGGAAGACTCTTTTGCGCTCTGTTTCTACTGAACGACGAAATTTCTGAACAGCACCCTCAACAGGGGCGGCTCGCCTTCCTGTTCCAGTACCCCGTTAGCGGCCATGAGCAGCTGCTCCGCCAGTGCCTTGCGACCACCCGGTGTCTGCAGATCAGTGAAATTGCTACCGGACAGTACCCCGATCAGTTGACTGCGCAATAACGGCATGTGCAGCTGTGCCGCCGCCAGTGCGTCCTGATCCTTGGCTTCCAGCGCCAGGTACACCTGCGCGTAACGCTGCCGCCCTTCCGCCTGCACCGTGGTCACCAGCGCTTTTTCCAGAACCGCATAGCCACTGGGCACAAACGCGGGCTCCACTTCTTCTGTGGCTGTGTCGCCGCCGCTCAGGCCCGGAATGTCCGCACCCATAAACCAGAGCGTGCCGACCACCGACAACCCGATCGCCAGCGCCACCAGCAGTGCCAGAACCAGAATGAGCTTGAACTTGCCTTTCTTTTTCGGAGGTTGCGCAGGTGCCGTGTTTTCAGCCATAGAGTCTGTCTGCCAGAAATCCGTCGTAACGGTCGGGTTTAGGAGGTTGAAAGCAAAGGGCGGGCCAGAATGAAGAATCCCCCTTGCCAGAGCGGCAGTTTAGCGCTGGTAAGGGGGATCGGCAAAGACTGTGGTAGCAAGATTCCGGAAGCAAAGAGTCCGCACCAGAATGTTCTGAATCAGGCGAAGATATCAACTTCCCCCTTCCAGGTCAGGTCCAGTGACTGAAGTTCGGCGTTTGCATCATCCAGCTCCGCGTCTGCCATGAGCCCCGAGCCAGAAGCGCCACCGCTGCCCTGCTGGTCTTTGGCGGTTTGATTGCCGGTCTGATCACGGCCCGAGTCCGACACGTCGAACTGCTCCAGGGAAAGCCCCTGCGCGTTCAGCATGTCCCGCAGACGGTGGCTGTGGAGTTCAAGCTGCTCGCGGACAACAGGGTTCGCCGAGTGCACGGAAATATTGGCCTGGTCCTGCTGGACCTGCACTCGCACCTCCATCGGGCCCATATCCGGCGGCGTCAGATGAATCTCCGCCACAGACATGTTTCTGGCGGTCAGCCAGGTCAGCTTCCCTGCCATCTTGTCGCCCCACTCTGCGTGGCTGACCGGGACGTCTATGGAGGTGGTATAACCGCGGAGAATGGGCGCATCCGGGGCCATTTTGGGAGTGTTCACGGCATTGGCCTGGGCGCTGACCGACTCCATTGCACCCTGAAACCGTATAGCGTTCTGCAGCATCGGGCTATCTGCGGCCCTGGCGCCCTCCGCCGTCACCCCGGCCAACAGGGTTTCAGCCAGTGCCACACCCGCTGGGGACCCGGTCTGACCCGGTGTCTGAAGGTTCAACGACCCGGTTTTGCCCGCGCCATTCAGGCCGGACATTGACATCACCGACCCTTGAATTAACGGCAGCGCCTGGCCGTTCGCCATTGCTCCATTACCTTGACCGATGGCCTGACCCTTACCTTGACCGGTACCTTGAAGCACAGCAGGCGTGCTGCCCCGGGATTGCGAGGCTACCATCAGGGACTGCAGTCCGGCGAAGGTCACCGGGACGCTGTCGGTAAGGGAGTCATCCGGTTCGAGAGCCGGGGCTTTACCGTCAGCGGCGCCGTCAGCGACATACTCCTGCCCGGTCTTCTCCCCGGGCTTGCCCTCTGCAGGCGACTGTCGATCTGACTCTGGCGATTCCCCGGCGGAATTGGCGGCAGTGTCGGTGTCAGCATCAGATTTTTGCGCTTTTGCCTCGGCCGATTTCGTCTCTCGTGCGTCTGCGGATTCCTTTGCCTCCAGTCGCTTCTGCTCGGACCGGGAAACGGAATCAAACGAACCGTCTCCGAATTTGTCGTTTCCGGCGCCGGAAGCTGACGACGCTCTGCCTGGCTCGCTGGATGAACCGGTCGGAACATTTTGTGGAAGAACCATCTGTGACATGGCAACCTCTTGCCGCTTTTGCTGGAAAAATGCGCTGATCGGTAGAGTTCCATCAGCATTCAGATGTTTTCTGAGATTTTCCATTTATGCAGCAAAAGCAGTGCCATGATCGCAGGGACTTACATCAGGCATCAGGCAAGAAATCGCTTCAGGGTCTGTTCAACCTGCTGGAATTCCGACTCGATGGCGTCCACAACGACCGCAGCTTCATCAAGCCGGTTGTCCTTGCCGGCCTTCTCGGCCTTCAGACATAGTTCACCCAGCCGGGGTGCGCCAATATTGATGGAACTGCCCTTGAAGCTGTGGGCCGTTCTGGCAAACGCGTCTGCGTCAGCGGTGCCTATGGCGTTGCGGAGGAAGCTGATCCGGTCCGAGGAATCCTTGAGGTAGGTGCCGATCAGCACATCAAATTCGTCTTCCATGACATCCTGAAGCTCTGTCAACGCTTCCTCATCAAGGTGTGGTTTGTCATTCATGACCAACCCCCTGGGTCGTTTGATGGTTAGGTGATGTTTATCCGGTGGCTGACTCCCAATCATAAACAATTTCAGCCCGACTACCATACTCCGAATAACGCAGGGAATGTCCCAGTTTCTGTATAAGCTGCAAACCCCGGCCGCTGTATTTACCCTGCTGATTGTCGGCATGGCTCGCCAGGGCGCCGGTTGCGCCGGGCGCAAGCACGCGGTCATGGTCAAAGCCCTGGCCGCTGTCCTCGCAGACAATCACCAGCCGCCCGCCCTGAGGCGACGTCGAATGAGTCAATTCAAACCTGATGAAATGCCCCTCCACCCTGTCAAGCCGCTGCTCCCTCCGGACATAATAGTCACTGAAGCCGTCAGCCGACGATTTAAGGTCCGACGAAAGCCCTAGAACCCCGTGCTCCAGGGCATTGGTGTAGAGCTCGGACAGCAGTGTGTACACCTCGGCACTCTTGCGCCGCAGGCCCGGCACTTCCATGCAGATGTGCAGCAGCAGTGGCAGCGGGCTGGAGCCGGCAATGGTGTCGTCTTTCACTTCGTACACGCAATGCCAGGCAGCCGGGCCTTTAAGCGCGGATTGCGGCAAACGCTCGGCAACTTCACGGAATTCCGATGCCACCACCATGTTCAGCGAAACCATGGTCAGATCATCCCGGCCTGACTGCTCGCCGGTGAATGAACGAATCGACTCCAGCAGCGTGCCTATCGGCGCTTTATGGTCAGGTGCATTATCCAGCGCCTGCCTCAGGCGCGTTTCACCATAGCGCTCGGCCGCCGCGTTTTCGGCTTCCAGCACGCCATCCGTCATCATCAGCAGAGTGTCACCCGCACGGGTGTGAAACACGTCCATCCCGGCATCAAAACGGGAGGCCTTCACAACACCCAACGGCAAATGTCGCGACAAAAGCAGGTCCCGGCCACCGTCCTGCCTGAACAGCACCCCATCCGGCAGGCCACCGTTCCAGACCCGCAGCTGGTTCAGGTGAAAATCCGCCTGAATCATCGCCGCGCAGCAGAACATGCCGGTGGGGAGAATCCGGCAAAGTTTGTCATTGATTTCACGCAGCACGTCGCTGCCACTGAAACCCATGCTGGTCATACTGTAAAAAATTTCCGCAACCGGCAGCGCGCCGATGGCCGCCGGCAGGCCGTGGCCGGTAAAATCGCCAATCAGAACCTGCATGCCACCCGCGGGCGTGGGGCAGGCAAACAGAATATCGCCGTTGAAAATCGACATCGGGGAGGCATGGTATTGCAGGTTATCGGCGTCAAGGCAGCCGGTATGGGCAATATTGTCAAAAACCCGCTTGGCAAGCTGCTGTTCTTCAAGTAACTGCCGATTACGTTCTCCGATCAGGTCCCGTTGCTGGCTCAGGGTCTGGTGCATCTGCCGCATCCGGCTGAATGCGCCCAGTTTGGCCTGGATGACCACCTTGTTGTAGGGCTTGGTCAGAAAGTCGTCACCTCCGGCATCCAGGCACCGGGCGAGCGCATCGGCGTCGGTCAGGGAGGTCAGAAATATCACCGGCACCAGCTCCTCACCGGCCAGAGCCTTGATCTTTCGCGCGGCGGTAATGCCGTCCATGACGGGCATCAGCACATCCAGCAACACAATGTCCGGCTCGTAATCGGGGAAAATGGCCACCGCCTCACTGCCGTTCGCGGCAGCCCGGACCTGATGGCCAAGGCGCCTCATCAATGTCTTGAGAATCAGACGATCACTGTCACTGTCGTCGGCAATCAGAATTCGCAGAGCCTGGCTTTTCGTCATTGAATGGAAAAAAGCTGCTCAAAATTGGATATGGTCAGAATCCGGCGGACATCCTTGTTGCAGTTGCGCAGTTCAATACTTGCGGCGTCCCCGCCCGCGTAGTCGCGAAGCAACAGCAGCATGCCAAGAGCCGAGCTGTCCAGATAGGTGGTTTCGGACAGGTCCACGATATACTCTTTTACTCCGCCGTCTTCGTGCTCATAGGCATTGCGGAAGGCCTGATGCGTGCTGAAGTCAAATCGCCCTTCAATCCGGATGGTCACGCAATGACCATCGTCGCTGAGATGGGTATGAATCGGCATTCGAAGCCTCCGTAGAATCCATGCATGATACGCCCGATGCGCAACCGTTCCTTACCTAGAGGATAGTCGAACAGAGCAGTTTTGCATGTGAACTAGCGATCACTTTCCCGGCGGCGGTTGTAAATACGGCTGGCAGCCTCATCCGCCAGCTTTTGCTCCCGGGCGTCTGACTCCTGTTGTTCCTGACGACGGCAGGTTTCAATGTACTTTTCCATGCCGCGGCGACGCTCCCAAGCTTTCTGCCAGACTTCACGGGCGGCATCCAGCCCGGCCCGGGCCTGCTGAAGTACGGTCTGCTGCTGCACAATCACCTGATCCAGCTGGGCAATAAAAGCCTGCCAGGCCTGCAGCCGGGACACGGCAACAACCCCTTGCTGGTTCGCGCGGATCTGGTCGCGGTACTCCTGCTGGTAGCGTTCCAGGTTGTCAATCTGCTGGCGCTGGGCTTCGTGAGCCCGCTGCGCCTCGGCCATTTTCTCAAGCGCCTGTTGCTCTCTCTGCTCTTCCAGTTTGAGCACCACCTCAAGCCGTTGGGAGCGAAGCATCAGCGGGCCTCAGCCTGGCCGGCAGAGGGCGGCGTTTTGGGCCGATCCCCGGAGCGCCTTTCAGGCACGATGTTCATCAGTTGCTCAATACTCTCTTTCAGGGCGGATTGCTCATCCAGACCCTGCTGCAGAAACTGGCGCATATTGCCGATGTGGGCAATGGCAAAATCCGTCTCCGGATCAGAGCCTTTCACATAGGCCCCCACGCTGATCAGATCCCGCGCCTGCTGGTAGCGGGAGTACACCTGTTTGAATCGCTGTGCACGGGCGAAGTGAGCCGGCGCTGTCACCTGGGGCATAACGCGGCTGATGGACGCCTCCACATCAATCGCCGGGTAATGGCCCTCTTCCGCCAGTCGGCGTGACAGCACGATGTGGCCATCGAGAATGGCGCGGGCCGCGTCGGCAATCGGGTCCTGCTGGTCATCACCCTCGGTCAGCACGGTATAGAAAGCCGTGATCGAGCCGCCACCGGGTCGACCGTTGCCGGTGCGTTCCACAAGCTGCGGCAGCTTGGCGAATACCGAGGGCGGATAACCCTTGGTGGCGGGTGGTTCACCCACGGCCAGGGCAATTTCCCGCTGGGCCTGGGCATAGCGGGTCAGAGAATCCATCAGCAGCAGCACGCGCCTGCCCTGATCCCGGTAATACTCCGCAATTCGGGTAGTCAACATCGCGGCCCGAAGGCGCATCAGCGGCGAGTCATCGGCGGGCGAGGCCACCACTACGGAACGGGCAAGGCCATGGTCGCCAAGGATATCCTCAATAAATTCCTTCACTTCCCGACCACGCTCGCCGATCAGCCCCACCACGGTGATGTCGGCATCGGTAAAACGGGTCATCATGCCCAGCAGAACACTCTTGCCGACACCACTGCCGGCAAACAGGCCAAGGCGCTGGCCCTGCCCCACGGTCATCAGCGAATTGATGGCGCGGATACCCACATCCATGGACTGTCGGACCGGTGCACGGTCCAGCGGGTTGATAATGTCGCCACTAAGAGACACACGCCGCTCGGTCTGCAGCGGGCCTTTGCCGTCCAGCGGTTCGCCGTTGCCATTGACCACCCGGCCCAGTAGTTCAGGCCCCACGGGGATCTGACTGGCAGCAGCGAGAGGCACCACTCTGGCACCGGGGCGCAAACCTTCAATGGCGGTCAGCGGCATCAAATACACGCGCTCGTCTTCAAAGCCCACCACTTCCGCTTCCACAGTGCCTGCACCCTGGCCAGTAATTACGCAGCGATCGCCCACCACCATGGGACAACCAACGCATTCCAGGGTAAGCCCGACCATGCGCGTCAGTCGCCCGGAGAGCTCCGGGTCCGGTTCGCGGGCAAGCCCTCTCTGCAACCGGTTCAGGCGCTCAGCCAGATTTGCCGTCATCATCTTCCTCCGAATCAAGCACATCCCGGCGGAAGTCGGTCAGATCATCCATCATCCCGCCCAGTTCTTCGCCGTCGCCCGGGGTTTGCTGATCCAGTTCATCGCTGAGCATGTCCTGCACCGCCCGCTGGAACCGCTTTTCAATGGTGAAATCCACCAGGCTGTGCCGGGTTTCAAGTTTGCAGCCGCCGCGCATGATGGCGGCATCTTCCACCACCGAAGCTTTCGCCTCGAAGCGCTCTGCCACTTCGCTGACAAACGAATAGTCGTCGGGATGGATATGAATGCGGACGTTTTCGCTGGTAGAGGGTAACGATGCCATGGCTTTTTTGACGACAGCGGCAATCTGGGATGAGTCCAGCGACAGCTCACGATAGAGCACGGCTCTGGACAGCACGGTGGTCAGGTTAACCAGCGCGGATTCCAGTTCGTCTTCGTGGCGCCGGATCGGCACCAGCAGCTCGCCCATCAGCTCTTCCAGGCGTTCAAGCTTTGCTTCCACATCTTTGCGGGTTTCTTCCAGGCCTTTGTCGGCGCCCTGCGCCCGGCCCTCGTCCTCGCCGGAGGCGTATCCTTCATCGTGGCCTGATTTCAGGCCTTCTTTATGACCTGCCTCATAGCCTTCCGTGCGGCCTTCTTCCAGCCCATCGGCATAAGCGGCCTGACGGATTTCTTCAATATTGGCTGCGGTCAGTGGCTTGACGTCGCGTTCTTCCTCGCGCGCGACTTCGTTGCCCCTGGCATCCAGCAGCGGAAGTTCCCAACGCTCATAGGCGGTCAGGTTTTCCTTGGGAATGCGATCGAGGTTGCGGCGTGGGTCTTTCATTACGTCGGCATCACATCATTTCTTCGCCTGAACCACCGAGGGTGATTTCACCCGCCTCGGCCATACGGCGCGCGATGGTAATAATGTCCTTCTGGGCGGCTTCCACTTCACTGACCTTGACCGGGCCTTTGGCTTCGAGGTCATCCTGCAGCAGTTCGGAGGCACGCTTGGACATGTTCTTGAAGATTTTTTCCTGGACTGCGTCGTCGGCGCCTTTCAGAGCCACCACCAGCACTTCGGAAGACACTTCGCGCAGCAGCGCCTGTATGCCCCGGTCGTCTATTTCCGCCAGGTTGTCAAAGACAAACATCAGGTCTTCAATGGTAGAGGCCAGATCCGGGTCCATGTCCTTTATCGAATCCATCAGGGTGCCTTCGGCACTGCGTTCCATGAAGTTCATGATGTCCGCCGCCCGCTTGACGCCGCCGATACGGCTGGTCTGTGCCGCGGAGCCGCCGGAGAACTGCTTCTCCAGAATGTCGTTGAGCTCTTGCAGGGCCTGGGGCTGGATACTTTCCAGCGACGCCACCCGCATCATCACGTCCAGTTTTACCTTGTCATCAAGGGTGCCCAGAATCTCTGCCGCCTGATCAGGGTCAAGGTAGGAGATGACAATGGCCTGAATCTGGGGGTGTTCGTAGCGAATGATGTCGCCAACGGCACGGGGCTCCATCCATTTGAGCGTGTCCAGGCCCGTGGTGTTGCCACCGATCAGGATCCGGTCGATCAGACTGGAGGCTTTATCGTCGCCCAGCGCCTGGGTCAGCATGGTGCGGATGTAATCGTCGTTACCCACACCCAGGCCGGTCTGTCCGCCGACGGCCTCGACAAAATTATTCAGCACATAGGTGACGTCGTCCTTGCTGACCTCTTTCATCTGGGCCATGGCAACACCAACCCGCTGAACCTCCTTGGGGCCCATGTGCTTGAGGATCTGCGCGGCATCACTTTCGCCCAGCGACATCAGCAGAATAGCAGCCTGCTCTACCCGCGGAATCCTGCGCTGCGGCTTCTGTGGCGCATCGCCCTCGCGAGGCTTTTCATCAGTCATCGACATTCACCCATTGACGCATCACCTGAGACACCCGGGCCGGATCTTCGGCAACCAGGCCTTTCAGGGCGTTCAGCTGCCTATCATAACTGTCCGTTGCACCCGGCAAAAGCAGATCGTCCTGGCTCTGCATGGCCTGACGCAATTCCTCGCTGCCCTCGATACCCGCCAGACTATCGTCGTTATCGCCCAGGCCCTCGTCGCGCCGGGATCTGCCGCCGCCCGACAGGGATTTCAGAGTCGGACGCAACAGGCCCAGAATCAGCACCAGAATCACCAGCCCGGCCAGAACCTGTTTCATCAGGTCCCAGAACCAGGGCTGCTCCCAGAATCCCGGCGGGCTGAATTCAATCTGTTCCTCGGCGGCAAAAGCCGTGTTCATAACGGTCACACTGTCACCCCGGGCCGCCGAGTATCCAACCGCGTCGCGAACCAGCATGGTCAGCCGCTGCAGCTCGGCTTCCGGCCAGGGCTCAAAAGTGACTTCGCCGGTATCGGGATTCACTACCCGCATGTCGTCTACCGCAAGGGCGACGTTCAGACGGTTAATGCGGCCGTATTCCTGGCGGATGTAACTGACGGTCCGGTCCATCTCGAAATTGCGGGTGGATTCTTCACGCACGTTCACCGGCGCTGGCGCAGGGGCGCCGTCTTCGCCCTCCTCACCGTTATCGGCATTAACCTGTTCCGGAACAGTGGCATCCGCCGGTGGCTGATTCGCCAGTGCCCCCGGAATACCGCTGGCTCCGCCGCCCGAGCGTCGCTCGGTCATGGTCCGCTCACTGCGAACCGCCTGCTGCTCCGGATTGAACAGCTCTTCCGCCTGTTCTACCGATGAGAAATCCAGATCCGCAGTCACTTCTGCCCGGAACCGGCCATCACCCACAACCGGGCGAACCAGCGACGCAACCCGGGTTGCCAGACGATCCTCGACCCGGCTGGTGTACGCGTACTGATCTTCCATCTGCTCGGTTTCGCCGCCCTGATCCTGCCCGGTCAGAAGGTTACCGTTCTGGTCCACCACCGTGACGTTGTCCTTGTTCATCTGGGGCACGCTGCCCGCGACCAGATTCATAATGGAAGCAATCTGCTCCTGCTCGAGAAGACGCCCCGCAAACACCTCGAGAAAGACAGACGCGGTCGGCTCACGGGCGTCGCGGATGAAAACCGATCGTTCCGGCATCGCCAGGTGAACACGGGCCGAGCGCACGGAGCGCATACTGCTGATCGTGCGGGCCAGCTCGCCTTCGAGGCCCCGCCGGTAACTGATGGTTTCCATGAACTGGGAGGTGCCCAGGCCGCGGTCCTGATCCAGCAGCTCGTAACCGATGGTCTGTTCATCGGTTACGCCTTCAGCGGCCAGTTTGAGCCTTGCGTCATAAACCTGCTCGGCAGGAACCAGCAGAGCCCCTGAACGGGGGTCCATGCGGTACTCAATGTTATTGCTGCTGAGAATACTGGTAACGTCCTGGGGATTGTAGCCAGACATATCCCCGACCACCGGCTGATAGTTGGGCTCCTGGGCCCAGAGCACCACGGATACGCCCAGCGCAACACTGGCCGCCAGACCCACCATCAGGCCAATCTGACGAAGCAGATTAAGGCGATTGAACCCGAACAGCAGGTCGCTGCGGCTGTCAGCATCCTCAGAACCTGCGGAGCCCCTGGCTGCAGGCATATTGGCACTCTGTGTTTGGGCAGGGACGCTGGCCATGGGTTTACTCCGCTATCAGATCGGCATATTCATGATGTCTTCGTAAGACTGCACCACGCGGTTTCTCACCTGGGTCAGGGCTTCAAACGAGATGGACGCCTTTTCGGAAGCGATCATCACGCGGGTAATATCCACATTCGGATCGCCCATTTCGTAGGCGGTTTTCATACTGCTGGAGGTCTGTTGCAACTCGTTTACCGACCCCACGGCCTGGCTGAGCATATCGCTGAACTTTGGTGTTTGCTGGGTTTCCTGAACGCCGGAGGGCCGGTCGATCTGGCCGCGAACGGCGTTGTCCTGCTGAACACGCTGGTTGTCCATCATCTGGGAGCGCATGTTGCGGATTTCAGAAAGCACGCTGTTGATGTCGGCACGTTGAACCATGATTATCTCCTCTCAACTCATCAGGCCGCTGCAAGTTCGGCATTCAGGTCAATGCCTGCATCCCGCATCTGTGCAAGTTTGTAGCGCAGTGTTCTGGGGCTGATGCCCAGACGTTCCGCGGCCCGATTCCGGCGGCCCCGCTCTTTCCGCAGTGCCTCGATAATGATCCTGAATTCCCCCTGCCGCACCTCGTCGCCCAGTGACGTGTTGCCCGGCGTGTCGCTCTGCCCGGTACTGGATTGCAGCTCTGGCGAGGGCTCCTCGGCCCGGGGGACAGCGGGAGGTGTTTCGGAGTCCATCCGCCCGTTAATGCCCAGCTCAAGACAAAGATCACTCGCATGAATCACATTACCCTGGTGCAGCACCAGCGCCCGTTGCAGGGCGTTGTCCAGTTCGCGCACATTGCCGGGCCAGCGATGGGCGTTCAGCGCCTGCTTGGCATCCGGTGCAAAGCCAATGCCGGTAAGCTTCATTTTCCGGCAATGGGCCTTCAGCAGCGAGCTGGCCAGCGGCATAATGTCCAGGGGCCGCTCGCGAAGTGGCTGCCAGTGCATGGGGAATACCGTCAACCGGTAATATAAATCTTCGCGGAACTGGCCCTCGCGCACGTAATGGCCGAGGTCCCGGTTGGTCGTGGCGATCACCCGCACGTCCAGGTGGATGGTCTTGCGGCCGCCCACACGTTCCACTTCCCGCTCCTGAAGAACGCGAAGCAGTTTGGACTGCAGTCCCAGATCCATTTCCGAAATTTCGTCCAGCAGAATGGTGCCGCCATTGGCCTGTTCAAACTTGCCGGGCGAGGACGCCACTGCGCCGGTGAAGGCGCCTTTCTCATGGCCAAACAGAATGGCTTCCAGCATGTTTTCCGGAATCGCCGCACAGTTGATGGCAATAAACGGCATTTCGGAGCGGGGTGACTGATTGTGAATGTAGCGGGCCAGCACCTCTTTACCGGTGCCGCTTTCGCCGGAAATCATTACCGTCGAATCACTGGCAGCCACCTTGGCGGCAAGCTGGAACATGCGTTTGCTGATAGGATCTTCTGCCACCGGGGCGTCACTGCCCTTGTGGCGACTGCCGCCGACAATGCGGCTGACCGCGTCCACCAGAACCGACGGCTCGAAAGGCTTGACCAGGTAATCAATCGCGCCGGCCTGCATGGCCGACACCGCCTGGCTGATCTGGCCATAGGCGGTAATCAGCATTGTTGGCAGGCCCGGATACAGCTTCTGAACCTCGTAAAGCAGCTCGTGGCCGGACATGCCGGGCATGTTGACGTCACTGACCACCATATCGACCGTGCCCTCTGCCAGGCAGGACAGAGCCTGTTCGCCGCTTTCGGCTTCGCGCACCCGGAATTTTGCCAGCTCCAGCGTCGTCACCAGCGCTTCCCGCAGGTCGTGGTCGTCTTCAACAATCAGAATTTGCGCCTTGGCCATAGTTGCCTCCGGTTACTTCTTTTTATCGGGCCGGTGATTCGGCGATCGGTCACTCGACGCAGCGCGCAGCAGCGGCAGAGAAAGCGTCGCCGTTGCTCCGCCAGTGGCAGGGGAAGTGATATCGAAGCTGCCCTGATGCGCCTTCACCACTGCCTGCACCACCGCCAGCCCAAGGCCGGTTCCGTGTGATTTCGTGGTGTAGAAAGCTTCGAGCATCTGCCCGGTCTGCGCCGCTGAAAAGCCGGGACCATCGTCCGACACATGGATGTTTAGCTCATTTTCCTGCTGACAAAACCCGACCCGTATGTTTTTGGCCCCGGCTTCAATGCTGTTGTTGACCAGGTTGGTGCAGGCGCCTACCAGTGCATCCCGGTTACACAGCATCGGCTGATCCGCTACCTGACAGTCCAGGTTAATCTGCACACCCGCAGGGTGACGCAAACCCTCGATGGCGGCCGTTAGCGCCTGGGCCAGGCTTTCAGTGGACAGTTCTTCCGCCAGTCGGGTTTCGCCCCGCGCAAAGATAAGCATATCCCGGACCTGCTGCTCCAGATGGGTCAGGCGGGACATCAGCCGCGAAGCACAGCGCTGCCTTAACTCCTCATCCAGATCTGGCTGGCCGAGATGACCGCCATACAGGATCGCCGCCGACAGGGGCGTGCGAATCTGATGCGCCAGAGATGCCACCATTTTGCCCATGGCAGACAACCGCTGGGCGTGGGCAAGCTGACTCTGAAGCTGACGGGTTTCAGTCAGATCGGTCAGCAGAATCAGCTGGCCGGGCTGATTTTCCATGGTGCGGATTTCGATACTGACCCGGCGGCCGTCTTTCAGGGAGACTTCATGACCATCGTCCCGTCGTGGGGCGAAACAACGACGAATCACATCCACCCAGCGCTGTCCGCCCAGTGGCTCGCCCAGCAACGTAATCGCAGCCGGGTTGGTCTGGGTAATCACACCCTGGCTGTCCAGCACCACCACACCGGCAGGCAGCGCCTGTAACAGTGTCGACAGCCGGTCTGCCAGTGCTTCTTTCTGTTCCAGCTCGACCTGCCGCTGCCGGGACTCCGCCGTCAGTTCGCCGGAAAGCTGATTGACACGGGATTCAAGGGTGCGATATGAGTCGGTGATCTGCCGTGACATCTGGTTAAACAGATCCAGTGCGGTGCCCACAGCCTCATCGTCATGGTCCGGAAATAACGCGGTCACTTTGTCGTTAACGTCAGCCGCTGCGTTAACCGAAGATTCTCCGGACGCCGACTCGCGCTCTGACTGAACCACAAACTGCAACTGACTCATAAACTCGCCCTCTGACCGCGCCTGAAAGCCGGCCCGCACCAATCGGATGGATCGTTTCCGAATCCAAAGCGAGGACTATGCCAGATTTTTTTTCCTTATTTTTCAACGGGAAGAAAAACACCAGACCAGGCAGATGACGGTTTTCTGTCACCCAGAAAGCAGAACGGCGCCGAAGGTTACAAACCTTTGACGCCGCAGATCAGGCCTGAAACCCTCAGGTTTCCTCAGATTCCTCGTCTCTCAGGCCGTACTTGCGAACCTTCTCCACCAGCGTTGTCCGGCGAATTCGCAGCTTTTCAGCCGCCCGGGCAACCACTCCGCCGGATTCATCCAGCGCCTGCTGGATCAGCTGCTTTTCCAGATTTGACAGATATTCCTTCAGGTCAATGCCATTGACAGGAAGCAGCGCCGGTGCATCCAGCCCGACCAGACGGGGAATGCCCGAGGGCATTCCGGAATCTTCCAACGGCCGGTTTTCGTCGAAGTCATCCACGTAACGGAATTTCTTGGGCAGCTCCTGAACGCCAATCACACCGTAGGGATGCATGATGGCCAGCCGCTCTACCAGGTTCGCCAGTTCACGCACGTTTCCGGGCCATTCATGCCGACACAGGCTCATGATGGCGGCTGAGTTCATTCGGAGCGAACCGCGCTTTTCTTTTTCCATGCGGGAGATGAGTTCATTGATCAGCAGCGGGATGTCTTCAACCCGTTCCCGCAGGGCGGGCATTTCGATGGGGAACACGTTCAGACGGTAATAGAGATCTTCCCGGAAATCGCCGCTGACGATCATGTCTTCGAGGTGCTTGTGGGTGGCGGCGATGACTCGCACATCGGCTGTCTGAGTGCGATTACTGCCCACTTTTTCAAACGTCCGCTCCTGCAGTACACGCAGAATCTTGACCTGCATATTCAGCGGCATATCGCCGATTTCATCCAGAAAAAGCGTACCGCCCTCGGCCAGCTCAAACCGGCCGACCCGGGCAGTAATCGCGCCGGTAAAGGCGCCTTTCTCATGGCCGAAGAGCTCGCTTTCCAGAAGCTCGGCGGGAATCGCACCACAGTTAACCGGTACAAAAGGCCGTTCACGCCGACTTGAGTGGTAATGCAGGTTACGGGCGACTACTTCCTTACCCGTGCCGGATTCTCCAGTGATCAACACGCTGACATCCTTGTCAGCAACCTGCTCCATCAAACGGCGTACCGACTGTACGTTGCGGCTGGTGCCCACAAGGCTGCGAAACAGTTGCAGGCCACGCTGCTGACCACGTTGTTGGCTGCGGTCGAACTGGTCCCGGAAAATCTGCGCCCGGTACAGGCTATCCACAAACTTGGTGTAGTTGAGCGGCCACTCCATACGCGCGACGACGCGTCTGGATTCGTCTTCAGACAGTCTATTCAGATCCGGATCGCCGACCATCAGTATCGGTACGCCCCGGGTGGACTGGCCGATAACGGAAATCGTGGTTTCAGCGGAGGCGTCACTGCCATCCAGAATGACCACCGACGTGTCCTCAAGGGCAGAGGGCTCCGCTAACAGGGACATGGCCTCTTCCCCCGCAAGAATTTCTTCCTCACCAATAAATTCAAGGATAGTAAAAATGTCACGTCTTCTGGCATCGTCCTCACTGAGCACCAGCACTCTGTTACTTCTGGACATTAAAACGACTCTCTTGCGGGAATGATTCTGCGGTATTTAAGACTGTCGTGCTTCGGGAGTCAATTTTATGACGCTATTTTTGCGGATTGCCGGAGACGTTCCGGTAGGCTTTGGCAGCACTGCGATTCTGGTTAACCCCTTCAAGCGCTTTCTGCGCTTCGGCCTTGGCCTGATTCGCCGAATTATTGGCACGATCGCAAAACGCCTGCAGTCGAGCAAGACGCTCACGGACCGGCTCCGGGTCCAGCTCCCCCGCCTCCAGGGCCGTCATCACAGGCTCGATGGTCGGCCGTACCAGCTGGTTCAGCTTCGCTATTTCCTCCCAGTCCTGCTCAGACAACGCTGTCTTCAGATGCACAAGAAGCGTATCAATGGCATGAAACCGGTCTTCTGTCATAACGGATCTCCTGGTCTGACCCTGAGCCTGCAGGTCGGGGGTTTCGCTGCCTGTTTCGCTTATCATCCTACTCCTCTTCGGCTGACGCCTGCCAGTCGTCTTTCCTTTAGCCTCACAGGAGAATGTTTATTCAATAAATGATAGAATGTTATCTGGAATTCAACGTAATGGTTTACCAAAGCACTGGTTTCGGCGGGTATTCGATGGCATCTCAGTGGCACTCTCTGGTATCGCAGAAAATCTTCTTGGCCAGAACCCTGCTCTCACAGCACGACCTGGCAGACTCTGTTCCGGCACGGGAAGCACTCTGGCAAGGTGCAACGGAACTGTCGTTACGGTCCCGCCAGCTGTTGCTGGTGATGATCGCCCGCTTTTACCAGGATAAACAGAGCGAACCGGAAAATCTCGGTGCCCTGCGCGCGGCGCTCGGCGATGACATTCCGGAGATAGCCGAGCTGGAAGCGCTCGCTACCGGCAGCTCCGCCTGGTGGGGGTATCTGGATCAACTGGCGCATTACCAGATGCAGCCGCCTATACCCAAAAAGACCGTCAGCGCTGAAAACATCATTGCAGTGGCGGCAGATACCGGTCCTGAACGGTCATCGAAATCGTTGAGTCAAGCGCTTACAGATCTCAAACAATTTATCGACGCTCTCGAGGAGCGACACAGCGAGTGGTGAGGTGACGTCACATCTGATGATCGTCACAGGATCCCCAAGCAACGAACGTTAAGGTTTTTACAATGTCACCTTCTTTTTTTGAAATTGTACAACTGAGTAACGGCGACTACGCCCTGCGCCGTGTTGACGACGACAGCGCACCGCTGGTGAAAATTTCATTTTCGTCAGAGGCCCGGGAAATGCTTGAAGACCGGGATATGTCGGTTGCGAAGGCAATGATTGCCGCAGGTATCGAGGCCGCCGGTGATGTCAGTCATGACATTGATTTTGAAGAGGACGAGCTGGACATCGTGAACGCCCAGCCCTCCTACACGCTTCACTGAATCTCAACGCTGGCGCAGTACAACCCCGTGGCTGTTACCTCTCGCAGAGGCCTGTTCCAGAGCAGCCAGTGACTTGCGCCCGAGTTTCTGGGTCCACATCACCACAGCGTGGCAGGTGCCTGCACTCAGAGCGCGTTCCGCAAGTTCACGGGCCGGGTACTCGGGCGTCGAACGCAGCACTAGCAGTTCTCCGGCGACGATGCCCCGCATCTTCTGCCACTTGCTGACCAGGCTTTGAGGCGGGTCGATCCAGGCAAGCCAGCGCTTCTCCTGGTTTAACTGGGTCAGCATGGGGAGCAACAGCTGGAAGTTTTCTACCTGCCCCTCGGGCATGATGATTTCCGTGACATTTCCGGCAACTTCACCGCCATCTGACGACGGTCGGTCTTCACTCAGCGTCACCGACCCCCGAACCGCCTGGACTGATAGCGTACCAGAATGCGCCGCGGGTTGGCCTGCGGCATTGGCATAGGCCAGATTCTGATTAAAGCTGAGTTGTTCCATATTATGCCTCACCTGCTTTTAAAACGATTACCGGGACTGCTGACTCAGTGGAAATCCGAACGCCGGATCACACCCACGCCAAGCCCTTCGATGAACAGTTCCTGTTCGGTCAGATCGACCACAATCGGCTCAAACTCTTCATTTTCTGCAATCAGCAGAACCTTTGACCCTTCCTTGCGGAACCGTTTGACCGTCACTTCGTCTTCGCCCACGCGGGCCACCACAACCTGGCCGTTCTGGACATCCTGAGTGCGATGCACCGCCAGCAGGTCGCCGTCCAGAATGCCGATGTCCTTCATGCTCGTGCCCCGAACCCGCAGAAGGTAGTCTGCCGAGGGTGAGAAGAACTCGGGGCGCACCGTGCAATGGTCTTCAATGTGCTCCTGAGCAAGAATCGGACTGCCGGCCGCAACCTGACCGATCACCGGCAATCCCAGATCTTCCTCCGCTTCCGGCAGGCGGATACCGCGACTCGCCCCGGGCACCATCTCGATGGCGCCTTTACGGGCTAACGCCCGGAGGTGCTCTTCCGCCGCGTTCGCCGAACGAAAACCCAGTTCCGTCGCAATTTCCGCACGGGTGGGAGGGTATCCGGTTTCATCAACGGAACGGCGGATAATGTCCAGTACCTGTTGTTGCCTTGCTGTCAGTTTCATTGATAAGCCCCAAACGTGACTGTTTTTATATACAGTAAAATGACTATATACAGTGTTTCATCCAGTGTAAAGCGGGATGCCGTTTTTTCTCTTGCCGGCGCAAACCCGGTTTCAAAAGGTTCAAACCGTAGGTCTGTGTTAAGGTTTGAGCAATTTTCTGAAAGAGCGAGAACATGACAGACACCTGCGCAATGCCAGATATTCGGGACACCAGTGACGGCACGGAAAGGAAGGTCGGCGTTGAGATCGAACTCTCGGGCCTTGGCTATGAGGAGCTTGTGCGCCTCTGTAGCCAGTTGCTTGGGGGCAAGAGTGTTCAGGTTTCCCGCTACGTTTCCGAAATAAAGACCGATCTGGGCGCCTTCACCATTGAACTGGACTCGGACCCGATCAAGGAACTGGACCTGCAGGACCCCCGTTTACCGGAATCCGTTCGGGAACTGGGCGGCCACGCCATGAGCGTGATTGACGCAGCGGCTGAAAAGATCGTGCCGCTGGAAATCATTTCTCCGCCACTGCCGTTCAGCGAACTTCAGCGTATAGAAATGCTTTGCGATGAACTGCGCGAGGCCGGCGGCCTGGGCAGCCGCGAAGCCATCTATTACGCCTTCGGCCTGCAGCTCAATCCGGAACTGCCGGATCTGGAGCCCTCGACCTTGCTTCGATACCTGCGTGGATTTGCCGCTTTGTACGAATGGTTGAAAGCCCGCCATCAACTGGACCTGAGCCGCAAGCTCACCACTTACATAGAGCCATGGAGCAGCGCCTACATCGACCTGTTGATTTCCGAGGATTATGCCCCGGATATGCGGCAGTTGATGGAGGACTACCTGCACTTCAACCCGACCCGCAACAAAGCGCTGGATCTGCTTCCGCTCTTTGCGCATATTGATAGCGACCTGTTGAGCCAGTACGTTGAGGATCACCGTATAAAAAGCCGCCCTACGCTTCATTACCGGCTGCCGGACTGCGACCTGGACAATCCCCGGTGGCATTTCTCGACCGTGTGGAATGACTGGGTAATGCTCGAACAGTTGGTCGCGAACGCGCCCGATCTGGCGGACCTGACCACCACGTTCCGCCAAAGTCGCAAACTGAGCCTGCGAAACCTGACCAGCAGTTGGGTCGAAGTCACCGAAGAATGGCTGCGAGAGCGTGACTATGTCGTCTGATATAACCTCAGAAACACCGCCCGAGGAACCAGAGCACCCGGGCCTGACCATCGGCATCAGTGGGCCGGCAAGACGCAGTCTGGCGCACCGGCTGCTAAGCTTCGCGCTGCGCATGCAGGGCGCACGCACCCACACCATACGGCCGGGGTCGAACGTTGACGTTGCGCTTCTGGATGGCCTGGTGCTTTCCGGGGGCACCCATGTTCATCCGTCACGCTACGGCCAACAACCTGCGGTGACTGCCAATTACGACCCGCGCCGGGACGAAACCGATTTCCGGTTGCTGTCTAACGCCGAAACGCTCGGTATTCCGGTGCTGGGCGTTTGCCGTGGCGCACAGTTGATCAATATATTCAGAGGGGGGTCGCTGTGTCAGAACGTCACTCCGCTGCGCAAAAACACCCGACACAGGCCGTTGCTATTGCCATTACAGAGGGTTCGGCTGGTGCAGGGCAGCCGATTGATAGGGGTTATGAAAGAACCCATGATCGGTGCCAACCGGATTCACAGTCAGAGCATCAAACGCCTGGGCCGACACCTGAGGGTGGTAGCGGTAGACAACGATCACTTCGTGCAGGCCATTGAAAACACTACCGGCCAGTGGTTAATGGGTATTCAATGGCACCCGGAATACCTGCTCTACCATGGCGGCCATCGCCGCATCTTTCGGCATTTCATTCAGGCCGCAGAGGAGCGCAAGCTCGTGCGGCTGGAAAAACCCGGGCCGTGACACGGCGCCGGTAACACCTAGAAATCCCGGGTGTAGAACACATCCAGAGACGCCGCCAGGCCACTGGCCGCCTCAAGATAGAAATACCGTCCCAGGTCATACCTCAGGGCTACGGTACTGATGGGCTCGAAAATGCCCACACCGTAACGCAGGCTTAGGTCATCAGTCAGGTAGCCGCTGGCCACCACCGACGCCTGGTCGCCCGCGCCTTCGGCTTCCAGGGTCAGTTCGCGAATGCCCAGTTCCTCGCCCACGCCACGGGTGAGATCGGCCGCCTGGTTCAGCCCCAGCGAAATCGCCGCGTTACGCATCTGCCCCTCGTCTCCCTGGGTTTGAGCCTGGGGCGAGCGCCCCAGAATCAGGTAGGACAGCGCATCCGTCTGGGGCATGCTTGGCTCCGAAAACACTTCGGTCTGGGGCGCGGTCACCGGCCCGGTCAGGCGGATACCGGCAATCACCGTGTCCACCCGGCGAATGGCTTCAATATCCAGATAGGGCTGGCTCAGCGGCCCGGTAAACAGCAGCCGGGCACGCCTGAGCTCCAGTTCCTGACCATAGGCTTCGTAGCGACCATTAATCAGTCGCAGGGATCCACGGGTATCCATGTCATTGCCAATGCGCAGGGTACCCTCAAGATTGCCGGTGACCTCAAAACCATTGAACGACACCCGGTCCTCGCCAACCACCACCGTGATATCCAGGTTCACCGCCATGGGCGGCTGCTCCTGCGGCTGATCCGCGCCCACAATCACTTCGTCCTCGGAAACAGATACTGCCTGAGTGGGAAGCTCGGTGATCTCGATTTCACCCCGGGGGACACCAACCTGACCGCTTACGCTCAGGCCATCGGTGCCAAAGTTGATCCGCAGGTCGGGCTCAATCTCAAGTTCGGCGTAGGGGTCATACAGGATGGGCAGGCGCTGTCCGGTCAACTGCAGCGATACCTCGGGGGCATCCTCCCAGCTGGCCTGACCATCGAGCTCACCGGAACCCTGCTCACTGCTTGTCCACCGCCCGGAGAGATCGGCCTGATAGCCGTTGAGGCTGAGATTGAGGGCCACATCCCGCAGCGGCAAAGGCAGCGAGGCATCGGTAATCTCGCCGCCGGTCAGCGCCACCGCGCCGTTGACGGCGGGTTTCACCAGCGGGCCGGAAATCCGGCCCTGGCCATTCAACTGGCCCTTGACCTCTTCCAGCCCGGCAAAGACCGCCGCCAGCGCTATATCGAGGTCGGCAATCCGGAAGCTGCCGTCCAGGTTGCGATCCTCCGATTGCGGATCAACGCTGACGTCGGCGGACAGGGTTCCCAATCTTGGACCCTGGAGCTCGAACGCCAGGTCCGCACGCTCGGGTAACAGCTGTACCTGCGAGGTCAGGGCGTCGTATTCGAAGGTCTCCCACTCGTCGCCGTTGAGAACGGCAAACTGGCCGTCCCCGGCATCCACCGACAGACTGCCTTCCGGACCCGACTCTGAAGTCTGGAACGCAATATCCGCATCCAGCAGCGTATCCCAGCGCAAAGTTGCCGGGAACACCGGCGCCAATGCGGTGGTCGGGAAATTCCGTATCCGGTAATCCAGAACCGGCTCCGGCAGCAGTGTCTGCTGGCCCGCGCATACGGTGGCCTGCTGCCACTGCCAGCAGTGCTGGCCGAAGGTGAGCCGGCCAGCCTCGTTGTAGGCCAGATCGGCTGGCTGGTTCAGGCGCCAGAACTGATCCTGGCTGATAACGTCAATCTCGCCTTTGGCCAGCTGACCGCTCCAGGTGGACCAGGCGGAGCCAACGGCCCCGGCAAAACTGAACACCAGCTCGGCCTCGTCATGAACCGCGTTGATCTCCAGGCGGTGATCATCCCGGGTTCCCGACAGTGCAAGAGAAAGAGTCTCCATTGCTTGTCCGGCTGCGGCGAGTTCGGATGCCGTCAGATCGGCCTGTATTCTCTCCCCGGTGGTCAGATTGGCGGACAGGTCAAACTGCCCCAGTGCAAACTGTTCGTCCCAGGCCACTTCCTTACCGGCGAGGGACACTGACCCGAGGGGTTTTTCCGGCGTGCCACTAACCGAAACACGGCCGGTAAATGCACCACCAAGCTGGGGAAGAATACTCTGGGGTTGAGGCAGGTCCAGCTGAAATTCACCGCCCAGCTCTGGCCCCCATTGCCCGCTACCGGCAATCCGGTTGTCATCCACGAGCAACTCGAGATCCGAAAGCACGAGCGCATTACCGGACTGATCCAGACTGCCCCGAATACCTGCTTCACTGGCCCGCCAGCTGCCGTCAAGATTCCAGGCCGCCTGGATGCTGGGCGCATCGGCGCCTTCAGGGTCCAGCCTGCCTTCACTGGTCACCTCGCCGTTGAGGCTGGCCTCCAGAGCGGGCACCCAGAAACCCGGGTTAAACTGGCTCAGGTTCAGTTTTGTCTGCCAGGTCACCGGTCCGGCAAAGCCAACCTGCGCCTCGCCATTCAATGAGCCGGCACCGGTATTGACCGTCAGCCCGGACAGTTCAAGCGATTCCAGGTTACCCTCGATGTTCGAGGCCAGATCAGCCGCGCCCTGCGGCCCGTCCACCACGGCTTCCAGCGTGGCGTTATAGCTGCCGTCCTGATAGGTAAGATCACTGTTCAGCTGCTTCAGAACCACCGGAGGCGGCTCAACGCCGGGCAACAGATGAAACCAGGGAAAGGCATTCAGCGCGACCCGGGCATCCAGAGCCAGGGCCTGCTCCCAGCTCAGGTTGCCCTTGATCGACGCAGTGCCGGTGTCGGCATCGCCGGTACCCTGCCCCGTCAGGTCAAGCGCCAGATCCTGAACCTCAGTGGTGGTCACCAGGCCACTCAGAGCGAACCCGATCTCTCCCTCTGTGCCGGGCAGCTGGCCTTTGCCATCCAGCCTGAAACCTCTCTCAAGGCTGCCATCAAGGCCAAGGTCCGTATTCAGAAGTGTCAGCGTGTCCGGCAATGCCCCACTCGCTTTAAAACGCTGAGTCTGCACGCGCAGGCGCGCCGGCAGGGCCGAATTAAGCGGTTCAAGCCCGCCGGAAACACCGGCGTTGAGATAACCCTTACTGTCACCACGTACCCGCAGATCGACGACGCTGCCGGTCAGGTTCAGAGCCAGCAGCCACTGATCACCCTCCGGTGGCGGAATCCGCGCCTGCACATCCAGGTCCAGAGGCCAGTCACCGCGGGTTTCCAGACGGCCGGACACATCAAGGGACGCGGCCTGACGCTGAACACTGAGTTGCGAAACCGTCCAGGCAGCCCCGGACCCCCTGGCACTGAAACGGAAGCGATCCCAGATTTCCTGATCGTTGACGACAAGCGGGCCCAGTTGGACTGAACCGATGGTCACGGTCAGCGGAAGGTCAAGCTCCGGCAGGCGGATAGGCGCGGGCTGTTCATTATCAGAGCCGGGGGACAGCAGGGTGACATTGATGGCTTTTGCTTCCAGCTGATCCAGGCAGAGCTCTTTGCCAAACAGACAGCCGGGTGACCAGCGAATCAACGGGGACCTTGCATCCACGCCGACGCCAAACCCCCGCCATACAAGGCCTTCTGCCTGCCATTGCCCAAGCAGCGAGCCCTGACCCTGAGTAACTTCCAGGCCGGGCACCTGCTCTATAACCCAGGCGGTGCCGGTCTCGGATCGCAACACCAGCAAAAGTGCACCAATCAGCAATACCGGCAGCAGAACCAGAACCGCAAGCACAGTGAACACCCGGAACCGCCACCTGGGAGGTTTTGCTGCGGGAGGTTTTGCGTCGGGCGCTTCGGATTCGCGGGTATCGGTCATAATTCCGGCCCCATGGAAAAGTGCACGCGCCATTCGCCGCCGAGTTCGGGGTTCAGGCCTTTGGCAACGTCCAGCCTTATCGGCCCGACGGGACTGATCCAGCGAATACCCACACCCGCGCCGGTTGCCAGCGTTTCGGAAAGATCGTTGATGGCGTTACCCTCGTCGACAAACGCCGCAGCGCGCCAGTTGTCGGCAAACTGATACTGATATTCAAGGCTGCCAACCAGCAGATAACGGCCACCGACGCCCACGCCAAGGCTGTCCTCGGGCGACAGGGATTCATAAGCATAGCCGCGGACCGTCTGATCGCCACCGGCAAAAAACCGCAGTGACGGTGGCACCCGCGAAAAGCGGTTGGTCGCCACTGCACCGAGCCGGACCCGGGACAGAAATCGATGGTTATCCGCCAGAGTGTAGAGCCCTTTACCCAGCATAAATACATGGAGAATATCCGCATCCGACAGCGCCGCCCGGTGCGCGCCAGACACCTCGACCGACAGGCGGTAACCCCGGGAAGGATCAAACGCCGAATTGGCTTCAAGACGGGAATACCCGATGCCGGGCAACAACAGCCGGGTGCGATCCTGCGAGCCATCACCAAAGCTGAAGCGCTCTTCCTCCAGCTTCGCCGAAAGCGTCTGCGTCCAGCCGTTGTCCAGCTGATGGTTCCACTGCTGTCCCAGGGTTAGAAGCTCCGACTCCACATCTTCGATATCCTCGCGCTGATAGCCTGCGGACAGCCGGATGGAGTCCGTCATGGGCGGGTCCAGCGGCAATTCGTACCAGGCCGAGATGTTCTGGCGTGGCTGGGACAGTTCCGTTTCCGCTCCCCGGCGGTGGCCCATGGGATTGACCCAGTGTTCACGCCAGGTGCCCCGCAGGCGCGGGCCCACATCGGTGGAGAATCCCACGCCCGCGGCAATCGAACGCGGGGCCCGGGTGCGCAGCTTCACGACCACCGGAATAACGCCCTCGTCGGCGCTGGCGGGGTTTGCATCCACATCCACACTGGCAAAGTAGCCACTGTTCGACAGATCGCTGCTCAGCTTCGCTATCTTGCCGGAGTCGTACACCGTGCCCTTTTCAAAGGTCACGAACTGATTGAGCAGCGATGTCTCGAATCCGTGCCCTTCTTCAAAACGCACATCCCCCAGCCGGAACCGCTGCCCGCTGTTGAACACCAGCGTAATGTCTGCGGTTTGCTCTTCCGGATTCACCTCAAGCCGCCTGGTCTCGAACTGCCCGTTGAAATAGCCGAGCTGACTCGAGGTATTGCGGATTGTCTGGCGTAGGGCGTTGTACTGTCCGTGGTTCAGCACATCCCCCTCGGCAGGCTGGGTTGGCAGGCTCAGGTTGAATTCACTGTCCTGGTCAGCCGGGCCCTTGATTGTCACCGTCCGGGATCGCACCCGCACAGGTTCACCGGGCGTCACCGAAAATTGCAGTTGTGCGGGGACTTCCTCATCCTCTGGCCGGGTAATCTCCCAGTCAATATCGGGCTGATAGTAGCCAAGCGCTTTAAGGGCATTGCCAATCTGGTTTCGGGCGGTACTGACATAGCGGCGCAAACCGTCCCGGGAGCGACCGTCCACCTGCTGGACAAAAGCCTCGGCATTTTGCTGCAGCCCCGGGTAATCGCCTTTTACTTCCACAGAGACCTGACTTGCCAGACAGAACGGCGCTGCCGTGAGTAACACAAGCAGACCCGGAAGGGCGTGGCGGGGTAATCTGCAAAATGAAGGACGGCACATCCTGATATTCAATCGTCTCGGTAAGGTGAAAGAATCCTGACGGGCTACATTGGGTGTTTCCGAAAACCAGGTCAAGTTAATCCATGGTAGGCTAATGCTAACGAACGCCATACAAAACAGACGCCTGAATGCTCAAAATTAATACAGACAACCTGAAAAAGAGCCACCAGCTTATCTGGTTCACCGTCGACTTTGCGATGCTGGGCCTGCTGATCATAAACCTGGCCTTCATTATTTTCGACTCGGTCTACGGTTTCGAAATTGTCCAGAGTGGCCTGGGGGCTATTTCACCTGCCATCAACGACGTCTATCAGCCCATTCACAGGAACTTCATCGTTTACGACCTGGCTTTCGTTGCCGTGTTCCTGACCGAATTTGTGGTGCGCTGGGGCTACGCGGTCAAAGCCAGAGTGTACGCTCGCTGGTACTTTTACCCCTTCATACACTGGTACGACATTATCGGCTGCATACCGGTGGGCAGTTTCCGCTTCCTGCGGATTCTGCGAGTCATCTCCATTGTCTATCGTCTGCACCAGTACAAAGTCATCGACGTGACCCAGACCCGGATTTTCAAATTCGTCAACTTCTATTACGAAGCCTTTCTGGAAGAGCTGTCCGACCGGATCGTTATGAAAGTACTCACCGGCGCGCAGGACGAGATCAAGCGGGGTTCGCCCCTGTTTGAACGCATTCAGAACGACATTCTCTACCCTCGCCGGGAGATGATCACTGACTGGCTGTCCCAGCGGGTTGCGGAAGCCGCCCAGGAGGGCTACGTACCCAACCGGGGCGCGTTGCGCAGCTACCTGGAAAACCGGGTAGACAACGCGCTCAAACAGAACCTGGAGCTCTCCCGACTGAAATATCTGCCGGTCGTGGGGCCGCAGATCCAGGAAACTCTGGAAGAATGCGTGGGGGATATTGTCGCCAATGTCATTCATCAGATTCTCGAAGACCTGGCGCTGTCATCCAACCACGCTTTTATTGAAGACATTGTAAGCGTGTTCCTGCCGTCACCGGAGGACACCGACGAAGACGTCCAGAACGAGGCGCTGATAAGCCTGTTGACAGAAATTCTGGAAGCGATCAAAGCCCAGGTCCGGGTCAAACACTGGCGGGAAAATCTACCATGAGCAATCCTTTGCATTACCAGAGCGCAACCGACCTCATTGCGGCGTTGAAAACCGGCCAGCTGACCAGCACCGACCTGACCCGGGCGTTGCTGCAGCGCATCCGTGAATCCAACCCGAACATCAACGCCGTGGTCACACTGAACGAGGACCAGGCGCTGGCCAGAGCCGCCGAGGCAGACCAGCGACTTGCCGGCGGCCAGCCCACCGGCCCGCTGCATGGGCTGCCGATGACGCTGAAAGATACCTGGGAAGTGACCGGCATGACCTGCACAGCCGGGGCCCCTGCCCTCCGCAATCACCTCCCAGGACGCCATGCCGACATTGTTCAGAGGCTGGAACAGGCCGGCGCCATTATTCTCGGCAAAACCAACGTTCCGATCTACGCCACAGACCTGCAAAGCTATAACAAACTGTTCGGCATGACCCGCAATCCCCACAATCCCGACCATACCCCCGGCGGCTCATCGGGCGGCGCGGCAGCCGCTTTGGCATCGGGCATGACGCCGCTGGAAGTGGGCAGCGACCTGGCCGGTTCCATCCGCATTCCTGCCCATTTCTGCGGCGTATTCGGTCACAAACCATCCCGCAGCCTGGTATCCTTTCGCGGCCACATTCCCGGCCCGCCCGGCACCGAATCACAGCCCGATCTTGCCGAGGGTGGCCCCATGGCAAGAACTGCCGGGGACCTGGCACTGCTTCTGGGTGTGATTGCCGGGCCAGCCGAAACGGAGCAGGCCAGTTGGCAGCTGGCGATGGCGCCGGCGAAATTCCAATCCCTTGACCAGGCCAGGGTCGGCCTGTGGCTGGAAGACCGCCTCTGCCCGGTTGACCCGGAACTGACCGATGGGTATCAGGCACTGGCCAGAACTCTTGAGCAGAAAGGCGCCCTGGTTGCCGAGGCTAAAAATGACCTTCTTGACCTCGCTCAACTGCTACCGGTGTATTTTAACCTGTTGGGCAGCCTGCTGAGCCCGTCACTCAGCGACGCCCAGAGACGCCAGATGAAGTGGGTTGCCCGACTGCAAAAGTGGCTGCCGCTGTTTGGCCCGGTCACCGCCCACATCGGTGAATACGGCCGGGGCGCGAATCAGCGGATTGATCAATGGCTGGCCTGGAGCGAGATCAGGGAGAAAATGCGTGCCCGGATTATGGGGCTTTTCGAGGAGTTTGACGTTCTGCTCACGCCTATCACCCCCACCGCTGCGATTCCCCACGATCACAGCATGCCGGTTTTCAAGCGACAGATAACGGTCGGTGGCAAACCCCGCGCGTACATGGACCAGTTCTGCTGGATAGCCCTGGCCACCCTGCTGGGGCTGCCCGCCACCTCCGTACCCATAGGCCGGACCCGGAACGGACTGCCTTTCAGCGTCCAGGTGATTGGCGCACCGGGCATGGACCTGACAACGATCAGGTTCGCGGAATTGCTGGAGCAACAGGGCCTGGCGGGGTTCTGCCAGCCCGAGCGCTAGTCTTCCGCCTCGCGGTCGCGACGGTTCCACCATGATCTGACCACAAAGGCATGGGGAACCGTCAGGGCCGCCAGCCCCCAGAACATCACTCTCACCGCTTCAGTCAGAAGACTGGAAGCGGGATCCCAGAGGACGACAACACCCCAGGTCGCCAGCGCAAGACCGATAGCCATCAGTGTGGCCGGGGCGGATTGCCTTATCAGAAACCCCAGCATCTGTCTGACATCGGTTTCAACAAGGCGATTTTCAGCAATGGCCAGAAAGTGGCGAACGCTGTGAACGAGGCAGAAATAGAAAGTGAATGCCAGCAGGGGTGGCAATAGCAGCAGAACCGCACCGACGGTCACAAGCTCGGCCAATACCCGGAACCCGAGATCGCGATAATGGCGAACGACCAGAAACCCAAGCCCGGCCAGCCATAACACCGCAACGATCGGGCCGGCTACCGTCAGGACCGACAGAACCGCGCCGGACTCACGGCTGATCAACCAGGCAAACAGCTCACTGGTCTGTTGGGGATGCCCCAGAACCGGACCCAGAACCGGCAGGCTGCCGCTCAACCACAGCAAAACGGTATTGTCGGATGGACTCAGATAGGCCAGATCGGTAAATCCGAAGTGCCAGATCGACAATGCCAGAAACACCAAAAGCGCCCCTACCGGGAAAAACCAGATCAGGCCGATGAACGCCATCGAGGCACCGATATACAGGGCAAAGGCCATAGCCATGGCATGGGGACGTTCCGTTACCAGCCGCCTGAGAATAAACGGATCAGCGCCACCGTGGGACAGACCAAACACAGCGACCGGTGCGAGGATGATCCAGAACTGTTGCTCCAGGGACAGGGGCGGCAGCTGGGCGGCGACGACAATGGCAATCAGCGAGACGGCCAGCACACACCATTGGTGCAAAGCCCCCCGGGGACTCCGATAGAGACTGCCGCCAACGGTTTCGGAACGACCGGGCGTCATGACACTGCCGCCTGCAAAAAACGGCCTGTAGGCAGGGCAGATGCAACGGACACGGCATCCCGCCAGCGCGGCTGGTCATTCATGAAACGCGCCATCTGCTCGGCCGTGGTGGCGGCAAACAGATCCAGAAACCAGTCAGGCGCGGCTTCAGGGTGTTGCTGCAATGCTCTGAGAAAAACCCTGTCCATCCAGTCGAGCCAGGGTTTGCGGGTCTGCGGCGGTTGCAAAGACCAGTGCCCGCTGGCAGCGGCAGCCATAATCTGGCTGGCCAGGTCAGCGCTGTTCCGCTGGCAGCTGGCAAAGTGATACCCGGTGGCGGCACGCATCCAGCCAGCGCCAACCCCTGCTTTGATGATCCTCCCCGGATCGCGACGCCCGGTGATTGGAAACATCGGCAGTGCGGCGGATTCCGATCGTTTCACGGTAAAGTCTCCGAAGTTCTGCTCATCCAGCCAGGCATCCAGACGGGCGCGGCAGTCCGGTCGTTCACCGCCCGGATGGAATTCGGTCCACTCCACAAGCAGGTTATCCGTATCCAGGGGCAAAAGGTAAAGGAAACAGACGTGCCCATCGCAAGGCTGAAAATCCATCAGCGTCGCTGTTTCGCTATCATAGCCGTGTCCCGGGCGATGAATCTCGTAGCCGGTAAACACCTGCCAGAAACCGAGAGCCTGATTCAGGCAGGTCGCCTCCGGCGGGCGTGTGTCGATAACCGCCCGGGCTCGCCACTGCCCGGCCGTCGTTGAGACCAGAACACCGTCGGCGGACTCTTCGACTGCCTGCACGGTAACCCCCTGACGAAGGCTGAACGCGGGGCAGGACCGGATACAGTCCAACGCATGCCGGTAAACCTCGCCAGCCGGAAGCATGGCATAGGGTGCCTGCCTGCTCGACTGCGATACGGTGCGCGTTCCCCTGCTGACCTGCCAGCGCGACCAGCGGTGGGTTATCAGTTCCCGAAAAGGATGAGGTTCAGTGTCCCAGAAACACCAGGTGCGGTCATTATGATAGTCAGTGCGTGGTTCCAGCAGGCAGACCCTGGGTAAGGTCTGGTCTGTCTGCCTGGACAGACTGTTCAGCCAGCAGGCCAGGCTCAGGCCGGTCAGGCCGGCGCCAATGATCACCAGGTCACAATCAGCTGCTTGCTCGGTCACCATCGCTCAGGACCGGTGTTGGCAATGGAGGAGACAGGTACTCAGATCACGATGCAGACGGGAGTCGTGGTCAGTCTGTGGGTGACTGCTGGGCTCCCCCGCCAGCCTCGACAGTGCTTTCACGGTCACCCAGAGTTTACGCCCCGGGCTGACCACACTGCGGCGCTGCCAGTAAATCGATTCGCCCTGCCGCAGAATCTGCGCACCAATTTCCCGATAGACCTGCGCGGCGACGGCTATCGCGAGCCGCGCCCGCGCCGGCAGAAAAACCAGGCCTTGCCACCCGCTTTTATAGTAGCTCTCCGCAAGTGTCACCAACTCGCAAACGCCCTGCCAGGCCTGATGGCGCGACTCTGTGTCGCCTGCCAGCAGGGCCGCCGGTTCAACAGTGCCGGCAGCGCCGTCGGACGGCAGATAAACCCGGCCAAGTCGGGCATCTTCAAGAACGTCTCTTGCGATATTCGTCAACTGCATGGCCATGCCCAGATCGATCGCATGGGGCAGGGCCCGGCTTCGCTCACGGGCTTCCAGCAGACAGGTCATCATCACGCCAACGGTGCCCGCCACGCCATAGGCGTATTGCAGCAGTTCCCGGTGGCTGGTTACGCGCACCGGTTGCAGGTCCTGCTGTACCGTTTGAATCATGTCCCGCAGAGCGCCCATCGCCAATGGCTCCCCGCCCAGCAGCTCCAGGGCCTGCTGGTAAACCGGCCGCAGATCTCCCTGCGGCGGGTATTGTTGCGCCAGTGCCTGGTCCAGTTTAGAAAGTTTCTCCCGGGCCAGCGCCTTATCCGAGTCTGTCAGTGCATCATCGGCAAGGTCATCAATGCCCCGGCACAGGCTGTAAAGCCTGGCAGCGCTGGCCAACTGCTCGCCACTGAGCAATTGCCCGGCCCAGTAAAAACTGCGCCCATGGCGGCGAAGTACCTCAGTGCTCTGCACTCCCTGTTCCGGTTCCAGAGCCGACGGTTTCATTTGGCACTGCTCATCTGAACATCATCAGACTCGTTACCGGAGACGTCCGGTAACGCAAAGGCCCTGTCTACCAGATTCTCCACCACTGCTGCGGAGCAGACCACACCGGGCACGCCGGCACCCGGGTGCCCCCCCGCCCCGACGAAGAACAGATTCGGATACCGCGGTGACTGGTTATGGAACCGCAGCCCCGCTGACTGGGTCAGAGTGGGTGCGATAGAAAATCCGCTGCCGTAGGGGCTGTTGAGTTCGTTCTTGAAATAAACCGGCGAGATGCTGCTCTTCGCCCGCACCTGTTGTGGCAGGTCCGGCATCAGTCGCCGGGCAAGAATCTCGATGATTCGCTGCTCCAGAACCGGCGCCAGTTGCTCCCAGTCCTGGTTGCCCTGGAGATTCGGCACAGGTGCCAGAACATAGAACGCGTCTCCGGTGTCCGGAGCCATGGAAGGATCTGTTGCGCCGGGGCGATGCAGGTACAGGCTAAGATCATCCGGCACTTCGTGCTGATCAAAAATCTGGGTGAGAATCTCCCGGAAGGTGTCTCCGAATACAATGGTGTGGTGCTCGATCCCGGGATATGTCCGATTGGTCGTGAAATAGAGAACAAATAACCCCATGGACTGCTTGAGTCGGCCCCGATGGCTGTCGGCCAGATGCTGCATAGGTGTCCGGGCGATCCAGTTGTCGTAGACATAGAGCGGATCGGCGTTACTCACCAGCAGGTCGGCCCCGAACCGTTCACCCTGTTCGGTCAGCGCGGCGCTGACTTTCAGCCCGTTCATTTCCAGACGATTCACAGACTGCCCGGTAAACAGACGCCCGCCGTGCCGCTCGAACAGTTTCGCCAGGGCGTCAATCAGCGCCCCGGTCCCGCCCTGAACGTACCAGACGCCGCCTTTGCGCTCCAGCGCATGAATAAGTGCATAGAGCGAGGAAGTCCGGAATGGATTGCCTCCGACCAGCAATGAGGGCACCGAAAACGCTTTCCTCAGGCGCTCATCCCGGAAAAACCGTGATACAAATTGATAGATGCTTCGGTCCGCCCGCAGGCGAACCAGATCCGGCAGCACCTCCAGCATGTCACTGACCCGGGTAAACGGGCGGGTTGCAAGCTCTACAAACCCCCGTTCGTACATGCCCTCTGCCGCCGCCAGAAAGTCCTGATAGTGAACACCCTCCCCCGGTGACAGACGCTCGATTTCCGATACGATGGCCTCGGTGGAATCGCCATAATCAAAATGGCTGCCATCAACAAATTCCATACGGTAGTAAGGCGCCACGGGCAGCAGGGTTACGTGATCCTCCAGTTTTTCCCCGAAACGCTCGAACAGCTCCCCGAACAGAAACGGGGCGGTAATGACCGTCGGGCCGGCATCGAAGCGATGGCCATCCAGCTCGAAGGTGCGTGCCCGGCCACCCAGATCCTGATGCTTTTCCAGAAGGTCTACCGCGTAGCCCCGTGCCAGTAATCGCAGTGCCACGGCGAGGCCGCCGAACCCGGCACCGACAACCACAGCCTGGTGCTTCACATTACCCTGCGACAACGCGTTCATGGGCGTGTAACTCTGTGGCTGATTGGTGATTGCGGCGATGTGCCAGCGCCCTTTGCTCCAGTTTCGACAGTAACGGACCGATCGTAGACTCCAGAGACCTTGCGACCCCGCCCTCAAGCTGTCCCAGCAAACGCCTGCCCCGTTTGAGCGACGCAATGGCGTGCTGTGTGGCTCGTCTGATTCGCGCCTCGGCGTTATCACTCTGGCCTTCCCGGTGGTGATGCCATGCGTGGAAAGGATGGAGGGACTGGCGGTTGGCGTTCAGGTCATCCAGATCGTCAATGATCTGATACGCCAGACCAATAGCAGATGCGAACCTGCGAATGCAGGTCTGGATATTTTGATCCGCCCCGCCCGCAGTCGCGCCAGCGATCAATGGCAGCTCTATAAGGGGCGCTGTTTTCGCTATGGTGGCCTCAAGATAGGCTCGCAATCCGGGTAGGGCCTGGTTGCCCGGGTGGGCAATCTCGATGCTCTGGCCTACGATAATCCGGCCAGTCATGGTTGCAAGATGCTGGCTGAGCAGTCTGGACTCGCCGGGATCATCAAGTTCCGCCGCGACGCCGAAGGCGGCGCACAGCAATAAATCTCCGACGCAGAGGGCGACGCCATCGCCGTACTGCTTCCAGACACTGGGCGCGCCACGACGGAGCGTATCCCGGTCCAACAGGTCGTCGTGCACCAGGGATGCGTTGTGGACAAGCTCACAGGCAGCGGCTGCCCCAACGCGATAATTCTGTGAACTTCCAAAGGCTTTTCCGCTGGCCAGTGCCAGACGCGCCCTCAGCAAGCTCCCGCCTGATTGCACCTGATAATGTCCGGCCGAAAAAGCCGGCCCGTGCATCAGGCGCTTCAGGTGATTGGTCATCAGTTCCTGAACCAGCGCGAGTTCCCCCGCCTGGCCCAGTTCATCATTGTCTGCGACAGGATAGACGCCTGTCTCTTTCTTTAAGGCTTTAAACATAACGGCTGGTCCACAAGAGGTTGTCATTGTTGGATTCCTCTTTGCCGATTTCGCTGCAGATGCGGGCCGTCCCTGGCCATTCTATCCGCGTTTCATTCCGCGGACATTATCCCACGTCCTTTAAGACTTCGCAGCGGCCTTGGTGCCACCAGCCTTGGCTTCCTCGGCTTCCGACTTGCGCATGGCAATGACGAAAATCACCAGACCGAATACGGCTTTCGCCACAATGTCCGCAACGGTGTAGCCCACTTCGACTGCAACAATCGCGGAGCCACCTGTGATGCCAAGCAATGGCAACAGATAGACGATCGGGTAAAACGCCCAGGAGGCAATAACCAGATAGGTTGCGTAATGAATCAGTTGCTTCACATTCTCAGGCTGCTTGGAGATGGACTCTTTGAGACCCACAACCAGCTGGAAGAGTATGTAGATGAACGGAATCATCGACAGCACCCAGAAGCCGAAGCGGGCACCGCCACCTTCAGCCACTTCACCCGGATAACCCAGCACGATCATCAGGGCCGCTGCGCCGCCCAACTTGACCGCCCTGTCCCAGGTTTCCTGTTGGCTCAGCTTCATGACCAGGATCAACTCCACCAGCAACAACGGCACTGTGAGCAACCAGTCCACATACCGGTAGGCTTGGTTGAACGGCTCTCCGGTTGCGGCAAGCTCGCCGGACGTGACGTCTACCGCCTTGTCCCAGGACAGCATGATCTGCAGGTAGTGATAGGCGGCAATGGCGGTTACCAGACCGGTAATCGTTATTGCCATTCGGTAACCAGGCGCGACTGAAGAACGCATCAGCCAGAGGAAGAGAGTCGTCGAAGCCATAACGGCCAGACCGAAGGAGAAAGCATTGCCTACAAAGCTATACTGTTCCAACGAGAGCGTTTCAATACTCAGCATTGTTGTCACCCTTTTTTGATTGAAACCGGTTGCCCAGAGAAAGCCCGGCTCACGACTGAACCGGAAGCCGACCCTGAACGCATTCAGCTGCAACAGATTACTTAAAGTGGACCCCATCGTCAAGACAAAACCCGCTTTAATTTAAGCTGTATATTCCGCTTCACATGCAGCTGGACGGCGCTGCCCCGATAATACCTCAGCTTCCTTGCTCGCTTGCTTGCCGTACTT